>VFQN01000066.1_pt1 | contig 242261 bp, 198 predicted proteins | sample 3512371 | NCBI WGS metagenome assembly VFQN01 (sample SAMN10412370, study PRJNA504923) | tailings metagenome | isolation source: Replicate 2 from Balatoc abandoned mine | place: Philippines: Itogon, Benguet | collected 2017-08-28
ACCACATGGCCGCCCCGCAGCTCGCTTGATTTTCAAGACAGCTGCTCGGATCCTCCGAACCTCACACCTTCTGTTCTCTCCAATCCTTGACGACGCTACGGCACCACCACCAATCCTGCCCGCCCACCGAACTCGTCGTCCACGGATACCAGCCCGCGTGGCGCGCGCCAATCCCCGCCGTTGATGCGTACCGCCACCTTGTGTGTGCCGGAGGGCAGGGTGAGCACATGCGTGAAACCCGAGGGGCCGTAGCGCATACGCACGGGCGTCCATTCGTTCGTGCTGGTCGCCACTTCCACCACGGCGTCGGGCGCGGCGGTGATGCTGAGAGTCAATACACCACGTCCTTCGCGCCGCTGCAGTACCACTTCATCGCCACGCAGGTCGGGCACCACATCGGGAGAGAGTGAGCGCGCATCGGCAAAGCCGCGCGCTGCGCGCTGCACCCCCTGCACCCGCAACGGATTCCAGCGCAACGCGACGCCGGTATAGCGAGCCTGCGGTACCCCGCGCACCACGTCGGCCAATTGTTCACCGCCCTGCGCCATGAGCAGCAATGCGGGTGAAAGCTGCCATCCGGCGGTGATGCTGAAGCCATCGGCGCGACCAACGGTGGCGCCGGCACCCTGTCGCCAACTGCGCGAGGCGCTCAAGGACCAGCGCGACATGCGCCACGCGAGATCGACGCCGACATCGTCGAGGGTGTAAGCCGGCACTTCGCGCTCGAGCACGATGCCGGAGGCCTCCATGAGCATCCAGTCGTCGGTGAACGAGCGTTGACCGGACACGCCAAGTTGCCAGACACTGCGGCCGATCACGCGCTGCACGTCACTGCCGAGCGCGAAGGCATGACCACGCGTGGACATGAGGTAGCGATCGGTGCGGCCCACACCGGCGCTGCCGTGCAACGTGACCGGTCCGAGCAACACACTCTGCCGCGCGGCGGCACTGCGCGAGCCACTGGTGCTGCCAGGCCAGGCGAGGCCGTTGGTGGTGGACACCAGATCGAGATCCGTGCGCAGCCGTGTGGCCGGTGCGAACGAGGTGCGCAGCACCCACTGGGCGGCCGCGAGACTGTCGTCAGCCAGCGTGATGGCGCCCTCGGCGGCGATGGACCACCGCGAGCGGCCGTGCCACACGCCACCGCCCATGGTACCGGCATTGCGCAATGCACTACGCGGTTGCTGCACCCGTGCGCCGCCGGCATCGAGCCAGGCGAGCGTGCCTTGAGGAAGCAGCGGTTGCGCACGCGCGGGAGTCAGCGGTGCGCACCATGGCGCGGCCAGCAGCGTCATCCTGGTGATGACGCGACTGACCGAGGAGGAGACCTTACTTGTTGCGCGGACGGGGCGGCACGTTTGCCGGAGCGAGTCCGTTGGACAAGCCGGCAGCCTGCGAATTGAGTAGAGACATGACACCCTTGGAGCGTAGCTCCATGGAGGCATCCGGCGCGAGTCCCGACGCGATATCGTTGCGCACCTCGACGCCCAGCGAGGCGAACTGGCCGCCGGTGGCGCCCTTGACCAGGAGCTCTCGAACGCGGCGGGTGGCGACGGTCTTGGACACCCCCGACTGGACCATTTCGGCCAGGACGCCGAGTGGAACGGTCAGTGGCTTGCCGGGCCAGAGCTTGCGCATATCCCGGAGCGTGGCCACCGGAATGCCGGCCTGCAGGGCGTCGGCCGCCGCCGCCAGTTCATCGTTGGAACGGGTGGGGGCCAGGGCCGATGCGGCGAGCGCCAGGCGATCGGCCAATGCCGACGTAGCGGTGCGGATGCGGTCCGGGGTGGCCTTCTTGGCCAGGCCTTCGCGCACCTTGGTTACCAGCGGGGCCGTGGGCAGGCCGCGGGCGGCCGCGTCGGCGATGATGGTGCGAAGGGCCGTGCGGGCGTCGTCGTCGCCGATGGCGTCGAAGGGCGTGGCGTCCTGCGCCAAGAGCACCGGCGAGGCAACGGGCAGGGCCGTGAGCGCCAGGCCGCTGAGCCATACCAGGCTGCGGCGGCGGAATGTCCGGGAAATCATGGGTCGGGTCCTCACGGATTCTGCACGATGATGACCGAACCCGGGCGACCGAAGTCGGCGTCGGTGGCCTCGGCGGCGCGCGGATCGGCCACCCAGGTCTCGCCATTCACCACGAAGGAGTAGACGTGGCGGCCGGGCGGGAGCGGTACGGTGACCGACCACACACCACGGTCGAGCACGAGTGGCGCGTTGCTCACGTCCCAGTCGTTGAAATCGCCGACGATGCTCACGCGACTGGCGGTGGGCACGTCCCGCGCGTCGAGCACGAACTGTGTGGGAATGCGGAGCGCGGACACATCGGCGCCGCCTTCGACGGTCTGCAACGTGGTGCGCATGGGGTCGGCCACGGGCACCGTGGCCTGACTGTCCGTCTGCACGGCCAGCGTGGGTGCTACCCCCACACTGGCGTTGGGGCTCATGATGACGCCGCGGGCCATGAAGCCCACGAGCAGTGCACCAGCGGCCAAAGACGCGCCGCGCGCCACCGGCGGCACCGAGAACTGCCACCACTCGGCCAGCGGTTCGAGGCGCGCCACGAAGCGCTGCCAGGGGGTGCGCTTGCGGTGCGCGACGGCGTTGAGAATGTCGGCGATGGCCCGACGATCGACCTCGGGCATGGGCGTGAGCACCGCGCGCACCTGGCGCAGCAGGCGATCATCGTCGGCGCCCGGTTCGAGACCGGGACCAAAAGGCGTCTGGTTATTCATGGATCGCTCCCTCACGGAGGCGCACACGCAGCGTATCGATGGCGCGCTTGACTCGCATGCGGAGAGTGGAGCCTTTGGCGCCCGTCACGATGGCCATCTCTTCGTAGTCCATGTCGTTCACGTGGCGGAGCAAAAAGGCTTCGCGTTGTTCAGGTGGCAGGGATGCCAGAGCAGCGTGGACGTCGCGCGCAAACCCGGCGTCGGGAATGTCCGCACTGTCCTCACTCGCAGCGTCGTACGGCAGGTCGCCGTACTCCAGCACTTCATGACGGCGCTTGCGCTTGGCCATGAGCGTGCGGCAACGGTTCCCGAGAATGCGGAAGAACCACGGATCGAAAGGCGCATCCTCGCGGAACCGTGCCAGGTTGTCATGCACGCGGATGAAGGCGTCCTGCACGGCCTCCTCCGCATCCTCCCGATGATGCAACATCTGCATCGCGAACCGCAGGGCGCGCGGATAGTAATGCTCCACCAGCCGGGCGAAACTGGTGCGATCGCCCTGCCGCGCCTGCATCAGCACGAGGTGAAGGGTTCCGGCGTCGAGGGGTTGCACGGGAGTAATGACAATTCAGCGGGAGATGGAGCCAGTGAAGCTTACAGACGGATCCGGGTCGTCTGCACGGCGCTTTCGGGACGCAGCGAGCCGTCGGCCTGACGCCGATAGGTCCACCACATCACGATCGCTTCGGTTGACTGCGCCGTATAGCCGCCGATCTGGCTGTACGGCACCTGAACACTCGCGCCCTGTACGAGTGTGGGGCACTGCGTGTTGCATGGCGGATACAGGGCGATCACCATCTGGTCCTTGTCCACGACCATGTAGCCCACCACCAGTTCGGTGGTGTTGCGCAGCGTGAGGGTGGGGCGCTGGGCCTTCACCTCGAGCGTGCCGGCCACAATCCCCTGGTTGGGAGACGGGGTGTCCGATTCGTCCGCGAGCACGTTGCCGGCGGGTGAGTCACTGCAGGCCGCCAGCAGTCCGAGAGCGGACAGGGCGGTCACGGCGCGCACGAGCCGGGTTGTGGTACGTCGCATGGTACAGGAACTCCGGGAAACAGGTGATTCGATCCGTGCCCTGCTGTACCTGCCCCGATCGGAGCGTGTCACAGCGGAGGGTCCACCTGGCCCCGGAATTTCGTGACGAAGCCGATTCGTCCCCCGTCTCCCCCTTGCCACATGTGGCGAAACCGCGCGCGGGGCGACGACGCCACCGTGGGGTGCTCCCCCTGTTAGTGTTCATGATTGACGCCCTCGACCGGTTCACCGACGTCCTCGGCGAACCCCTGCGCGACCACCAGCGCGGCTGTCTGGCCGCCTTTGCCGCGGACCCGCGTCCCTCCACCTGGGAAGACGCACACGGCATCGTGCTCAATGTGCACGGCATGACGCTGTGGCAGGCCTGGCTGGCCGTCGATTCGACCGCCCCGACCACCGGGCGTCACGTGACCATCGACCCCTGGGATCGGCTGATCGTGCTGGAGGAGTGGTCCCGCATTCCCGACACGGCCATGCTGGAGCGCCTTGTGGCCTTTGTGCTGGCGGAGACCCCCGCCTCGTAATTGGCGTCCCCGTTGGTGATGTGCCTGGCGTCGCCGTCTGCGAGGGCGACCGGCGCGCGCTAAGTTGCGCGCATGGTTTCGCCTTCCCCGTCTGCTGCGGCATCGGCCGCCACGTCCCCCCTTCGCATCACCGTGCTGCTCGGCGGCGTGTCCGCCGAACGCGATGTCTCGCTCTCGAGCGGCCTGCGCATTGCCGTGGCGCTGCGGGAGAAGGGCCATTCGGTGACCTGTTTCGACCCCGCCGAGGGCGTGCTGAGTCGGGAAACAGAGGCGGCGCTACTGGCCGCCGGTGTGGGCAGCGCGCCGCCGTCACTGGAGGCGCTGGCGGGCCTGGCCGCGCGATCCCTGTCGCCCTCACTGGGCACGCGCCCGGAAATCACCGGTGCCGACTGTGTGTTTCTGGCGCTACATGGCGGCCAGGGCGAGGACGGCACCATTCAGGCCCTGCTGGACATGGTCGGGGTGCCGTACACGGGCAGCGGGCACCTGGCGAGCGCGCTGGCCATGGACAAGCACCTGAGCAAGGTGGTGCTGCGCTCAGCCGGCGTGGCGACCGCCAACTGGCTGATGGCGCCTGCCGACGGTTCGGCGCTCGACCCCGATACGGTGGGCAGTCATCTCGACTGGCCGGTGGTGGTCAAGCCCAGCAAGCAGGGCAGCACGGTGGGGCTGTCCATTGTGCGCGAACCCGGCGAACTGGCGGCGGCGGTCGCGGAAGCATTCCGGTTCGACGACGAGGTGATGATCGAGCGCTTCGTGCCGGGCCAGGAGCTGACGGTGGGCATACTGGGCGACGCGGTGCTGCCGACGATCGAGATCCAGCCGGTCAAGGAGCTGTACGATTACGAGTGCAAGTACACGCCGGGCATGGCGCGGGAGTTCGTAGCCGAACTATCGGCGGAGGTGCAAGCCAAGCTGGCTGATCAGGCGCGCCGGGCTTTTTCGGCGCTCAAGCTGCGCGGTTATGCACGCATTGACTTCCGTCTGGATCCATCAGGCCAGCCCTGGTGTTTGGAAGCCAACACGTTGCCGGGGATGACGCCCACCAGTCTCATTCCGCAGGCCGCAGCGGCTGCCGGTGTCTTGTTTCCGGACCTCTGCGAACGCATCGTGCAGTTGGCCCTCGCTTCGTCGCATCACTCGCGCCCGTCCTGAGCGTCCCCACCGGGCGCCCGTTGCGGTGCCGGCACCGTCCCATCGCCATGGCGTACGTCACCTACGACGAGTTTGACTCTCCCCGCTCCCCGAGCGCCGTCTACTGGCTGATCGGGTTGTGCGTGGGCGTGTACTTCGTGCAGGCCACGCTGGTGGGCGACGCGAACATGGCCCGCTGGTTCGGCTATGCGTCGGGTGACGTGGCATCCGGCGCGATGTGGACGTTGGGCACCTACATGTTCGTGCACGGGGGCCTCATGCACCTGCTGCTCAACATGTGGACGCTGTGGCTGTTCGGTCCGCGTGTGGAAGCCGCATGGGGTGCGAGCACGTTCACGTGGTACTACCTGTGGTGCGGCCTCGGGGGCTGGGCCTTCCACGCCATGTTCCAGCAGGGCGGTGGTCTGCTCGTTGGCGCCTCGGCGGCCATCCTCGGTGTGGCGGTGGCCTATGCCTCGCGCTGGCCCGATGACGAAGTGCTGTTCTTCGGCGTGGTGCCCATGAAGGTGCGCTGGCTGGTGGTGTTCATGGCGCTCATCAACATCACCATGGCCGTGGTGAACGCGGGCAGCCTGGGCGGCACGGCTTACGCCGCGCACATCGGCGGCATGATTGCGGGTTGGGTGTACCTGCGCGCGCCGAGCGCGGGCAGTCTGGGCCGCTTCCGTAATCGCATTGCGCCGGCGCCCGACTATGGCGACGAGCCTCCGCGCGCGGTGCCCAAGTCGTCGGCCCGTCCGCGTGAGCGCGAGGTGGACGACATCGTAGCACAGAGCAAGGCCGCCATGGCCCGCACGCGCCCGCCGCAAACGGTGCCGAAGCCGCAGAGCGCGCCGGCGGCCGTGGTGCCGGAGCCAGCCACGGCCCTCGATGCGGTGTTGGACAAGATCGCGGCGGAAGGCATGGACAGTCTCACTCTGGCCGAGCGGAACTTGCTGGACGAGTGGTCGCGGCGACTGCGTGGCAACTGAGGTTGCCGGCCGCGCCGTGTCGTGGCCCCCATGTACGCCCTGCGGCCCCTGACGGGGCCGCGTTAGTTTTCAGCCATGCCCAAGCCTGAACTGCTGGAAACGTTCCCGAATCCCTACGCGGATCGGGCCTATGAGATCTACATGGAGACCGACGAGTTCACGTCGCTGTGCCCCCTGGGTGGCGTGGAGACGGACGCGGCGGAGCTCAAACTGCTGGAGGGTGGCGCGCCGGACTTTGCCACCATTCGCATCACGTACACGCCGGCCGCGAGCTGCCTCGAGCTCAAGAGCCTCAAGCTCTATTTCTGGAGCTTCCGCAACGACGGCATTTTCTACGAGCGCGTGGTGAATCGCATCCTCGACGATCTGGTGGCGGCTTGTCAGCCGCAGGCCATGACGGTGGTGGGTGACTTCAACGTGCGCGGTGGCCTCAAGAGCATCATCACGGCGAAGTACCAGGCGGCGTAAGTCGCTCGTGTCTGCACCGCTGTCGTATCAGGAGACACCACCGGGGCCACAGACGCCCCCGGTGGTATCTGCGTATTGGCGTTTCGATGTGCACGCGTTGCCGCACGAGGGGTTTGTGCATCGCGTGTGGCCGGATGGCTGCGTGTCGCTGCTGGCCGTGTGCGTGCCGATTGGTGAGACGTGGCGTGTGGTGGCGACGGTAGTGCGTGGCATAACGCGCGCACCGCAGGATGTGCCGGTGCAGCCCGGCACGCGCTATGTGGGCATCCGCTTTCGTGCAGAGAGCGGCGCAGCGGTGCTGGGGGTGCCGGCGGCATCGCTGCGTGATGTGAGCCCCATGCTGACCGAGGTGGTGGGGGCATCCGCCGACAGTCTCGCGCGCGCGGTGGAGGCGGCGCTGCCGCAGGGCGACGCCGCGGTGCATGCCGCATTCGATGGCTGGGTGGCCGCGCAAACCGCGCGTGTGCTCGCGCGCCGGTCTGCATCGCGCGGTCTGGTGGATGACGCGGTGGCGCGTCCGGTGGATCATCTCGTCACGAGCAGCGGACAGGCGCCCATGACTGACGTGGCGGCGGCGTCCGGCGTGGCGCTTCGCACGTTGCAGCGCCGCTTCGTGCTGGCTGTGGGGCTGACGGCCAAGCAGTTCGCGCAGCTGAGGCGGGCGCGGGCCATGCTGCGTCGCACGATCGATGACGCGCTGGACGAGCGTGTGGGCTGGTCCGGCGTGGCGGCGGAGTCGGGTTACGCCGATCAGGCGCATCTGGCGCGTGAGGTGCGGCAATACGCGCAGTTGTCACCCACGGCGCTCAAGGCCTGGTTGTCGCAGATCGCGCACGAACTGGTGGAGTGACGCGACGGGCGTCCGCCTTCGTGTTCGCACATGGGTTCCTCACATTGGCGTGATTGTTCAAGACGGAGTGCACCGCCCAAGGCAGACTGGTGCTGAGGACATTCACCTTTGGCCGGAGCAGGCGATGATGCGGCGGATAACGAAGCGGTTGGCGAATCGGATGGCAGCGGCGATTCTGAGTCTGGCAATGGGCTCGGCCCTTGAAGCACAGGGCGATCCGCGTGGGGCGGATCCGCGGATGGCGGCGCAGAAGCAGGCGCAGGACGGCATGGCGCGCTTCGCGTGGCTGGTGGGTGAGTGGGAGGGGCCGGCCACAGTGTCGGCGGCTGGGCGCAACATGACGCTGACGCAGCGGGAAACGGTGCAGTGGTCGGCCAACAACACGGTGCTGCTCATTCAGGGCCGCGGCTCCATGCGCATGGGCCAGGAGGGTCCCGAGCGGCCGGTGTTCGCGGCGGCGGGCCTGCTGACCTTCGATGCCATCACCGGCAAGCACTTGTTCTTTTCTGCCAGCGGTACCGGGCAGGCCCAGCAGTTTGGCATCGAACTACATGGGGCCGACGGCATGATCTGGGGCTTTGACGCGCCGGATGGCAGCCGTACGCGCTACACCATTTCCCGGACCCCAACTGGGGCTTGGCGGGAGGTGGGCGAGGTCTCGACTGACGGCGGCAAGAGCTGGCGGCAGACGCTGGAGTTTACGCTGACGCGTAAGCCGTAGAGACCATACTCTGACGGGACGCCTCATTTGGCGCTACTGTGGAAGTCCACTTTCACGAGGACCGCATGGCGAGGCATTTCCGCGGGGTGGTGTGCGGGTTGGGTTTCCTGGCGTCGATGAGCGCGGTGAGTGCCGGCTCGTTGTCCGCCCAGCAGGTGCAGCACAAGACCGGGGGCAACGAGGGCAAGCGTCCCATCGGCTGGCAGGTGCGCTACGACAAGGGCGAGCACGCCGGCCATGGGGCCGACTCGATCAGCTTTGTGCAAATGACGCCCGGCTTTCACGCCACGACCGGTGGGTCGGCCGCCATTCTCTGGCACCCGGACAGCAGTGTGCGTGGGGATTTTTCGGTGGAGAGCACGATCTTTCTGTTCCCCACCAAGGGCCGCGATCGCGAGGGCTACGGGCTCTTGATTGGCGGCGCCGATCTGGGCGGGGCGGGGCAGCGCTACACCTACTTTCTGCTGCGCAACGACGGGCGCTTCCTGGTGAAGCAGCGTCGCGGGGAGCAGACCGTTTCGCTGACGGAGTGGACGCCGCTGCCGGCCATTGCGCTGCAGCAGGGTGAGGACGCGGTGAAGAATGTGCTGCGTGTGGAGGCCAAGGGCGCCACGGTGCGATTCCTCGTGAACGGGGCAGAGGCTGCCGCGCTGCCGCGCTCGAAGGTGGAGCCCGACGGGGTATTCGGCGTCCGGATGAATCACGCCATCAACGCCCACGTGTCGAGCGTGGCGCGGGCCAAATAGGCGGCCACGCAGCGAAGTCGGGCAACCGCCAGTTCCCTTTGGGCTGGGGGCGGATATATTGCGGGACTCCGGGTTCGCCGCTCTCGTGGCGGGTCCGGCTCGGCTAGGTAGCTCAGTTGGTAGAGCAGCGGACTGAAAATCCGCGTGTCGGCGGTTCGATTCCGTCCCTAGCCACTGAAATAGCGAGCGGCGCCCTGACTGTGGTCGGGGCGCCGTTTTGCGTTACCGGGTTGGCCAGCGCGCCGGCGAGACACACCGTTGGCAGCGAGCTGCCAGGGCCTCGATGGTGTCGGACTCACTCTTGCCTATCATAATAACCGCAAAGTGTTCTTTGGGTTATGTATCTGATAATAACCAGACTTCTTGTCTTGGTTATCATATCAATGATAACCTCTGGTATGTCAATTGGTTATTATGGGGAGTACCACAACCCTTCCCAGTCGTCACCGTGACCGATTCCTACCTCATTTCGAGTCCATGGACTCCATTCGGTCTGTCGGATGACCCGTTCTTTCAGGCGGCGCTCGATCCTGCCGACAGCTCAAGGTCCACGCACCCGATCAGCCTCTTCGTTGGCCGGACTGCTGAACTCCGACTGATCGGCAGTCAGGTGGTTGGGGCGTCCAGCTCCCGAGCCATTCTCACCGGCGGTCCTGGAGTGGGAAAGACGAGCCTGGTCAACCGAATCAAGGCCTCATTGGCTGGCCAAGGCGTCCTCACCCACGCGGCGCCGGTGCGCGTGGTCGGTGGCATGACGCCTCGGCAATTCGAGGCCGAGGTGCTTCGGGTCCTGCTGCAAATGCGCGCTGGAGAGCAAGCAGCCACGTCGTCCATTCCTCACGCACCCGCCACATCCTCCCGTGCGAGTGAGCAGGCCGAGGACGACGCATTCTGGCGTCGCGTCGGACGCCTGATCATGGGAGAAGACAGCGTCGCTGGTGGTGTGTCATTGGGCGGCTTTGGTGTCCAGTCCCAGGCCGTTCGCATTCCGGCGGAGGTGCAGCACACGGCACTGACTACGGAGGTGACGGAGGCATTCCGTCGCCTGTCCCGCAACGGCACGCGCCGCCTGCTGCTTCACGTCAACAACCTGGAGAATCTCTCCACCACGGCTGCACAGGCGGCCGCGAACCTCATGCAGCAGGTGCGCGATACCCTGCTCGCGGACTTCGCGCATTGGGTGTTTGTGGGGGCCACCGGAATTGAACGGACCGTCTTCGGTGGCTCCACGCAGGTCAGCAGCATCATTCCGCTCACGGTGCATCTGCCTCCGCTGGCGCCTGCTGACGTGGCTGACCTGCTGAGGCGCCGATACGCGCATCTGCGCTCCGGCCTCCGCTTCACGCCGCCAGTGGATCCGCAGGTGGCGGCTGCGTTGTACGAACGTTTTCGCGGCGATCTGCGCGGCTTTCTGAACCTCCTGGCCCTGGCGGTGCAGCAGCACGCCATCAGCGCGCCGGGACGCACGGTGAGCGCCGGCGATATCATCGCGCATGTCGCCGCCCGCTATCAGGCCAGCGTTGTTCCGCATCGCTTGTCGGCCGAAGACTTCACCCATCTCGTGCGTGTGGTTGGCGGACAGCCGTGGCCAACGGAATTCCGTGTTACCGATGTGGCGGCGCGCGCCGCCGGTGCCCTGACACAGGCTGGCGCGAGCAAGGCCGTGAAGCGTCTGTTGCTTTCAGGTGTGATAGCGGAGCACCGGCGCGACGGGCGCAGCGTGTACTATCAGGTGGCGGACGGCGCGGTCAGCGTGGCGTTGGCGCAGACCTGAGTCGCCGGCGCCGCACGACGGATCTACGCCCTTACGGCCTTCGTCATGCCGAAGCAACGCAAAAATGCGCAAGGCGAATCAAGCGGCCGTTTGGCACTCCTGACAGCTTCACCGCATGAAGCCGGACACGTACGCCTTTTACCTGAGCGCGGTGACGCGGGTGTTGCGTCACCTGACCACGCAGCTGGATAGCGCCCCCGATCTCGCTGCACTGGCCGCTCTCGCACATCTGTCGCCCTTTCACTTTCACCGCGTGTTCCGCGGCATGGTGGGCGAGACGCCACTGGAGCTGCTGCGTCGCCTGCGGTTGGAGCGTGCCGCGCACCTGCTGCAGAGTACCGAGGTCGCGGTAACGCAGGTGGCGTTTGGTGCCGGCTTCGAAACCCACGAAGCGTTCACGCGGGCCTTCCGCACGGCCTTTGGTGAAGCGCCATCGGCGTTCCGGCAGAACCCGCGTGCACGTGCACATCTGACCGCGCCGAGCGGTCTTCACTTCGACACCGCCGACATCACGACCGTGTTCATCCCCCGCAATACGGGAGGTCAATTCATGGACGTTCACATCGAGCATCTTCCCCCGCTGCGCCTCGCGACCGTGGTGCACACGGGCCCCTTCAATCAGATCGGTGCGGCGTTCGAGCGGCTTGGGGCACTTGCGGGTCGCGCGGGCCTGTTCACGCACCCCGGCGCCCTCATGGTGGCCACCTACGACGACGACCCGGAAGGCAAGGCGGCCGAGGAGCTGCGCTCACGGGCGGGTATTTCCATTCCCGAAGGCATTGCCATGCCCGAGGGATTGGAGGAACAGCGCATTGCCGGTGGCGACTACGCGTGTCACACGCACATGGGCGGATACGAGACGCTGGGCGATGTATGGTCGCGATTCATGGGTGAGGCGCTGCCGTCCAGCGGTCATGCGTTGGCAGAAGGCCCGGCGCTCGAGATCTACCGCACGGACATGCGCACTACCCCCAAGGCGGAGTGGCGCACCGACCTGCTCGTACCGGTTGGTTGAATCCGGTTCGGTGCATCCGCATCGCTGAATCCGGTGTGCTGATGTCGGTGCGCTGAGAGCAGCTATTTGGTGACCGGTGTGTGCCGCCAGACCAGGCGCGCACCGGTGGCCGGGTCAAAGCCGGCCTCCAGCGTGCTCACGGCAGCCGGGGTACTGAGCGAGACACCGCGTCCAAGTTCGGCGTACCAGCGTGCTGTGACCAGGTCTGTCACGGCGGCCACATCCCGCACGCTGCTGAACAGACGCAGGGGCCCGGATGCGGTGAGGTTGAGCTGGGTCCAGGTGGCGCTGTGATCGTCGAGGAGTTGCAGGGAGTCGGACGTTGCCGCGCGCGCAAAACCCATGTCACCACCCACGACATAGCTGCGCGCTTTGGTGGCCCGTGGTATGACCCAGGCCTCGAGTGCAGGCGTGGCAATGGGCACCACGGAGAACGGACGCTTCTTTGTGGTCCAACTGCGGTTCACCTGCCGGTGCACGTCGCGCGCGAGATGAAAGGCCGCCGCGATGGCGGTGGTGTCCACGGCATCGGTGTACGCGGGCCTCGCGCCATCGAGACGGACCAGGCCGAGCCGCTGTACACGCGCAAAACTGCTGTCGATATCGAACACGCCACCGATGGGCACCCCGTCCGACGTGCGGCTGCAGTGGATGGCCCGTGGGGCGCGGGCTGCGGGGCCAAAGCGTCCCTCGGCACGCAGCCGAGCCACGGTGGCGGTGCACTGCATCCAGTACACGATGGCGCGCGCGCGCACGTCGTTGCGGGCAAACCGGGCGTGAAAGTCTGCGCTCATGCCGTCTGCGGGCGTCGGCGCTGCGGTATCGACGGCGACCTGTACCGGCGAGACGTCGGGTACGGGCACCTCTGCCACAGGCGGCGCACCCGCGCAGGCCGACCCGAGGCCTGCAGCCAGCAGGGCCGAGACAGCGATGAGCAGACGGCGGACCATGCGGGAGCGGGGGGAAGCCGGGGGCAGCGAATCGGTCATGCTGCAAACTCGTCGCCCGCACGCATGGACGCCATGCCGCGTGCCGCACACGTTTACGGCATGATCCCCTCACACGCTGCGACTCTCGCTCCTGGCTATCACCTGGTGCCCGCCGGCCACGTGGCGAGCGTGGTGACGCGACTGGAGATGTGCGAGCGCCCGGCCACAGGGGCGCCGACCTCACCATCTCCTGCGCCGGTGCTGCGCCGACTGCGCGGTGCATCGCTCCCTGAATACCGCCGTCTGTTCGCCGAGGTGGGCGCGCCCTGGCTCTGGTTCTCGCGGTTGGCCATGGACGATGACACGCTGCGTGCGATTCTCGATGACGAAGCGGTGCATGCACTGGCGGTTGCCACGCAGCAGGCGAACGAGCCGCCCTCACCTGCCTTGGGCCTGCTCGAACTCGACTTTCGCGTGCCTGGTCAGTGTGAACTGGCCTTCCTTGGTGTCACGCCGAACCTGGTTGGGCGCGGACTGGGCCAGTGGCTGATGTCACAGGCGTTGCAGATGGCCTGGAGCATGCCCGGCATGACGCGCGTACACGTGCACACCTGCACGCTCGATCATCCGTCGGCGCTGCGCTTTTACCTGCGCGCGGGGTTCACGGCCGTGGGGCGCGCCATTGAGGTCGCGCCGGATCCGCGCGTGCTGGGACTGCTGCCGGTGGATGCCGCACCCGACGTGCCCCTGATCACCGTCTGACCGCTGTCGTTGTCGATCCCGGACTTGCAGAGAATGGGCCGCGCCTGCTCCACGGCTTTGCGCATCTCCTCGAACGCCGTGACGATCTCGCTGACGTTCTGGTCGCTCCCCAATCCGCTGTCTATGGCCTGCGCTGCGAGTTGCAGTGTCGTCTCCGACTGCTCGAGGTCGGCGCAGGAACGCGTGCGGCTAGCCACCACCAGGTGATTGCGCGCGAGCTGTAGTGAAGCGGCCGCCACATAGGCGCGCGAATCGGCGCGGGACGCGATGGTATCGGCCAATACGACCAGCGCGACCCCCGCTTCCTGTTCGCGGCGCACGGAGTCGCCGCTGCTTCGCAGCAGGCCCAGGCCACGTGCAATGGCATAGCTGCGCAGCATCTCCGCCGCATCGGCGGTGCGGGGTGCACGACGCAGCACCGATACCGCGCTGTCCACTGCGTGCTCTTCGAGATAGTACTCGGCCAGCGCAAGGTAGGGCTGGAACAATGCGCTGTCGCGGCGCAGTGCTTCACGCGTGGCGCGAATGGCTTCTCCGCGATTGCCGCTGCGTCGCGCGTTGCTGGCCACCAGGAGCGGGAACTCCGGCGCTGATGGGAATCGTGCGAGGGCGCGAGGCAGCGCGACGGTCTGTTCGCCGTTCAGGATCTGCACGTACTGCAGGTACAGCCGCGCGTCGCCGGGAAAGCGGCGCACGTTGCGCACCACCAATTCAAGCGAGGCCAACGAGTCGTGCGTCTGTCTGAGCGATTCCACGTAGCGCGTGGCGTAACTCGAGTCGGTACGAAAGACTTCGTCTTCGTTTTCGAGTGAGTCGCCAATGATGGCCGCGTCCTTCCAGTTGCCGAGTGAGGCGTGGGCACGAAACGAGAGACGACGCAGCGATGCGTTGGGTCCGGTGCGCCGCAGCAGCGTACGTGCGTTGTCGAGCGATTCCTGTGCCTGGCCCATGCGCAGCAATCCTTCCACGGCAATGATGCCGACGGGAATGCTGTCGCCGTGTGTGGTGTAGACGCGCGCCCACTGGCTGGCGGCCGGCAGCCGGCGCCCCAGTGTTTCGAGGGCCTGCGCACGCGCGACGTTGGCAATGACGTTGGCGGAGTCACGCGCCAGCACGGCGTCGGCCACCTGCAGCACGGAGTCCGCGCCGGTGCGTCCATCGAGCAACGCGGAAATGAGGCAGCTTCGTGCGATGGTGGCATCACCATAGGCGCGCACGGCGCGTTCGGCTTCGCGCGCCGCCGTCGCGCGATCACCGCCGGCGAGCGCATTCTCGCAGCGCCTGAGTGGTATGAGTTGGGCGCGGGCACGCAGCACTTCGCTCACCACGGCTTCGCCGGCTGCACGGGCGCTGATGGCTCGCACCACGGGAAGCGGCTGCGCAATGTGCCAATTGCGGAGACGGGCCAGGCGCGCGCGTACCACCCATTTGCCGCCTTCCCGCACCACGGTGCCGGTAATGGTTTCGTCGGCGCGCAACTTGGTGGCCACCAGGCGCAGCTCGGTGTCGTTGAGCACCGTGCTGCGCGCATAGTCCGACTGCTTGAGCAGCAGATTGAGATGATAGGCGCCGAGCACTTCGGCTTCGCGTTTGTTGAGCCGATCTCCCAGACGATCGCGAACGGCATCGGCGATGTCCCGGCCAACGTTGCGCGCGTCTTCGCCGGCCACGCTGTCGCTGACAAATGGGACAACGAGCACCTGCTGGCGCACGAATTCCTGAGCCTTGAGCGCGTGCGGTGCGAGAACACTCACACCCAGCAGGCCCGACACAGCCAACAGGTGGCGAAGGTGGCGAAACCGGTGCGACATATCCCGAATGTAACGCGAGCGGTGCGCCCGTCGCTGAGAGGGGACACGCCGGGCCGTCGACACGACGTCGACCACGCGGCGATTCGTCCCATTCAACCGTGTCGCGACGCCGCGGCACTGAGGTGCATATGCGCAGTCTCCGCTCTTCGTCCCCTGTGAACGGCCTTGTGTCCCCGACCGATGCGCGTGGTGTGTTTCGCGTGCGCCGTGCCATGCAGTTGCTGTGGTGTACAGTGCTGCTCGCGCCGGCGCTGGTGAGCTCGCGTGCCGAGGCCCAGTCGTATCGTCAGGTCTCCGGGCGGGTGTATCTCAACGGGACCGTCGCTTGCCAGGTTACGTCGGCCGGCCCGATCGAGAGGTCGTGCACCGGCGCCGGCACGGCGGGTACCGTGCGCGGCTCGGTGGGCAATGATGGGTTGCTGCACGCCGAAGCGCGGGTGACCGACCAGCGCTACCAGGCAGAAGACGAAGTCGACGCGTGGGCGCAGGCCATGCTGTACGATCGACTGACCTTCGAGGGTCAGGTTGTGCCGACGTCCGTTCGTCTTTCGCTGTTTCTGCATGGCGGCGTGACGGGCAGTAATACGTCATACGGTGCGTTGTCGGTGTATCACGGCGGCTCGGAGCCGGTACACACCATCTCGATTGACGGCTCGGCGCCCACGGGTGGCATTGGCTGGGGCTTCCCGGCGGCGCCCACGCTGCGGGTGGAGCGCACCACCTTCACCATGACCGTGGAGAACGGGCGTGTGGACTTCGGCATCGCCCTCAGGGCCCGCGCGCATCTGCCACTGCCCACCTACGACGAGGATCGCACCAACTGCGGGATCTACGACTGTGTGGGTCGCGGCGCGCGCGCGGACTTTCTCAACACGGCGGGTGTGGAGCTCATTGAAGGGCTGGATGCGGACGGCAATGTGATCAGCAGTGGTTTCGTTGTTCGCAGCGCGGCGAATGTGCAGTACGCGGTGTTCGGCAATGCGCCGGTGCCGGTGCCAGAACCGTCGTCGGCCATTCTGCTCTTCGTGGCGGCGGCGGTGGGTGCCATGCGTCTGCGGCGTGCACGGGCCTGAGGTTTGAGGACGGCAGAGCCTGCTCGGCAGAGCCTGCACGGCGGTCCGGTCACCGATAGCTTCAGGGCATGAGCGGACCTACGGAGATCTACAAGCGCTTCACGGTGGAGGCGGCGCACCGCCTCCCCAACGTGCCGCCGGGACACAAGTGTGCCCGGTTGCACGGTCATTCGTTCGGGATCGAGTTGCGTGTGCGTGGTGCGCTCCATCCCGAGCTGGGCTGGGTGCAGGACTTCGCTGACATCAAGGCGATCTTCAAGCCGATCTATGAGCAGCTGGATCATCACTACCTGAACGACATCCCCGGGCTCGAGAATCCGACCAGCGAACGTCTCGCGGTCTGGATCTGGGACCGTCTCAAACCACAGCTTCCCGACCTGAGTGCGGTGATTGTGCAGGAGACCTGCACGTCGGGCTGTGAGTACCGGGGGTGAAGCAGGGGGACCTCCGCCGGTCCCGTTCAGGCGGCGCGAGTTGATGAGCTGACGCGGTGACGGGGCAGGGTCGGGTACGGCGGAAGTCCTTGAATGATCGCGAGTTCTCATTAGCTTGAATGGATGTCTCAGTTCTCAGGCAGCCGCCACCTTCCAGCGTTCTCAGGCAAGACCCTGAGACGGGTGGCGCTCGTGCCTTTGCTGCTGGGCCTCGGACCGGTGCTGTCGTTGGATTGGCGGACGCTGTGGAGCGCGGGGGAGTTGCGCGGAACAGCCTCACTCGGCGCGCAGGAGGCGCCGCACGGTGATCGCCGGCATCTGCATGGAATTGTCGAAGACTCGATCTCCGGTCGTCCGCTTCGTGATGCCGAGGTGACCGTGGAGTGGACGGCCGAAGCGAAGGCGCGGATGTCACGCAGCCGCACCGATGGCAACGGCCGATTCGACTTTCGTGATTTGCCCGCGAGTCGCGTGCGCATTCGTGTGCGAGCCCTGGGGTTTGCTCCATGGACCGAGCTGGTGGACCTGACTCAGGCCGACCGTCTGCTGACGGTGCACCTCAGTGTGGCGACCACGGTGCTGCAGGAAGTGGCAGTGCGCGCGGACACGCTGGCGGAGCGTCTCGGGCGCGTGGCGGCGACGTCCACGCTTGATGCGGCCGCGCTGGCCAGCACGCGTGGGCAGACGCTGGGTGAGACGATCAAGAATCTGCCGGGTGTAGCCGTGGTGCAGTTCGGGCCGAGCATTGCGAAGCCGGTCATCCGCGGGCTCAACTCGCAACGCGTGCTGGTGATGAATGGCGGCCTGCGACAGGAAGATCAGCAGTGGGGCACCGAGCATGCTCCGAACATCGACAGCTTCAACGCGGATGCCGTGACGGTGGTCCGCGGCGCCGCCACGGTGCTGTACGGACCCGACGCGCTTGGTGGCGTGGTACGTGTGGATCACGCGGCCCTGCCTGACACGGGACATCTGCGTGGCAATGTGGCGCTCAACACCTTCAGCAACAGTCGCCAGGGTGCGCTGTCCGTGGGTCTCGAAGGTGCCGATCTCTCGCTGCCGCGCATCGGTACGACCGGCTATCGGTTGCGTCTCACCACGCGCATGGCCGGCAACGGCGCGGCGCCCGATTACTACCTGAGCAATACAGGCTTCCGCGAACTCAATGGCAGTCTCGCGCTCGGGGTACGTCGCGTGTGGGGACGCAGCGAGCTGTCACTCAGCCGATTCTCCACGGAGCTGGGTGTGCTGCGGCAGGCGCATGTGGGCAATCTCGAGGATCTCGAGCGCGCGATGCGCACCGAGCCGCGGGATTCGGCATTCTCGTATGCCATTGGCCGCCCGAGTCAGCGTGTGGCGCACACCACGCTGCGTTCGCGAACGGTATTTGCATTGCCCGGTGATCAGGAGCTCGAGCTGGTGTACGGACTCCAGTACAATCACCGCCGCGAGTATGACAATAACGGCCCGCTGCGCTTTCGCAACGAGCCCGCGTTCAATCTCAAGCTGTTCACCAACTCGCTCGATCTGCGGTGGACACATGCGCGCTGGCATGGCTGGCGCGGAACGGTGGGAACGAGTGCGGTGGCGCAGGGCAATCAGACATTGGGTAAGGCCTTTCTGATTCCCGGCTACGATCTCTGGCAGGGCGCGCTCTATGCGCAGGAAGAATTGGGTCTCGGCCGGTTCTCGCTGCTCACCGGTCTGCGCGGCGACATGATTTCGCAGACGACGCTGGCCTACGCTGATGCCGGAATTCGCAGTCCTGCCGGCACCAAGTCCTGGCGAAACGTTTCGGGCTCACTCGGCGCGGCATACTTGCTGCGCGATGGGCTCGATGTATCACTGCGTGTCGCGCGTGCGTGGCGTCCACCGACCGTGAACGAGCGCTATGCGCAGGGCGTGCACCACGGTACGGCGCAATACGAGCTGGGCGATGCGTCGCTCAGCGCGGAAGTGAGCGGAGGCGTAGAGGCGAGTCTGCGTCACCGCGGAACGCGTTGGCAGGCAGACGTGGCCGCGTATGCCAACACCATAGACGGTTTCATCTATCTGCAGCCGTCGGAACCGGTGTTCACACTGCGGGGCACGTTTCCCGGCTATCGCTATGCGCAGGCGCCCGCGCGCCTTCGTGGTCTCGAGCTGAGCAGCAGCTACCTGCCACACGCCCGACTGCAACTCTCGGCCAATGGGACGCTGGTGCGCGGGCACAATCGCGACACGCGAGAGCCGCTGTTCGATATGCCCGCCGATCGTGTGAACCTGTCGGCGCGGTGGCTTGGCACACGCTCGCTGCTCGGCACGTGGCATCTCGGCGTGGGCACACTGCTGGTGCGACAGCAGGACGGGGTGCCCTCGGGCACGGTGTATACGCTGCCGACGGCGGGCTACGCGCTGTTGTCGCTCGACGCGGGCGCAACCGGCGTAATGCTGTTTGGTCAGGCGACTACCGTGTCGCTGAGTGTGAACAACGCGCTCGACACGCGATACCGTGACTATCTGAGTCGGTATCGGCTGTTTGTGAACGATGCGGGCCGCGATGTGGTGTTGCGGATCACCATGCCGTTCTGACTGCTCGAAGGCTGTGGGGTACCACCGCCGACATGCCGTCCCGCGTGTCACTCGATGAGGGCGAGTGCGCACGCTGTCATCCCACCCTCGCACGATGGAGTGCAGTCCCGTGACAAACAGCCAGTCCATGCGCCGCCTGGTGGCGTACAGCGGTTTTGGTCTCGTCGGCCTCGGACTCGCGGCCTGTGGTGAATCGAGCACGGCGCCCGGTGGCGAGCAGGAAGTCATCTCGCGCGTGACGCTCACGCTGACCCCGGCCAATGGCGGTGCACCGCTCACCGCGTTCATCGAAGACGCCGACGGCAACGGTCCAGGCGCGCCGAGCGCCCAGGTGGGCGCGTTGGCGCTGGTGCGTGGTGCCAGCTACACGGGCACGGTGAAGTTCGAGAACCGTCTGGTGAATCCGCCGGAAGACATCACGGAGGAAGTGGAGGAAGAGGCCAACGAGCACCGGGTGTACTACACGGTGACTGGCAGCGGCGTGACGATCACGACCACGGACCGCGACCCGCAGGGTCGCCCGCTTGGTCTGGCGTTCACCAAGGCGGTGGGCGCTACATCCGCGGCCGGTACGACCCGCGTGGTGCTCTGCCATTACGACGACGCACCGAAGAACGGTTCGAGCACGTCGTGCCAGGGTGAGACGGATATCGACGTGACGTTCAACTTCACGATCGCGAATTAGTTGCAACCCATTACTCGACACCTGAACACACAACTCGAAACTGATCAGTTCCGGGTTGTGTGTTCTGGTTTCGGGTTGTGTGTTCTCAACAGGGCGTCTAGCCGCCGATCAGCACGGTTGGTGCGCCGGCGACAATGGTGCCGCCGTGCGCGGTGGAATCACCGAGGCGTGCGGCGGGCATGTTGGAGAGCAGCACCGTAGCCGAGCCCTTGATGACGACGTCGGGCGGACCGACACACACGCAAGTGCTGCTGAGTGTGGCCGATGGCATGACACAGATGATGACCGTGGGGGCACCTGGTGAGACGATCGGGCCACCCACGTGGGGAATGGGCGGAACACCGGGTGTCTGCATGGGGCAGACGTGCATGTCGGTGATGCGCGCGGCGGGCATGCTCATGGCCTATTTCCCCCGTGCGGCAGGCGCGGTGGCCTGCGCGTAGTCGTGCGCGAGTCGTTGGTGGGTGTCGTGCGCCAACTGCAGGGCCGCATCCCAGCCGCCGAGGCGTTTGACGATCTCAAGCCCCTGCGCCGCGAAGGCGGCCATGGTGACCTCGACCTGATCGGGTTCACTGTTGGCTGCTGCCGCCATGAGAATGGCACCAGATATGAGTGGCAGCGCGGCACCGGGTGGTGGCGGAACGGGCGGAACGTTTGCTGGTGCCACCGTCGTGCCGCTCAGAAAAACGGCTGCGGCCACCATGCCCACCGGTGTGTCGAGACCTGCAGCGTTGCCAGTGTCCCACGCGTTGCGGCGGGCGTCGTCATCAGGCCGAACAATCCACTGCTCAACGGCCGCCAATGCCGTGTGTACCGCTGCAGTTGCCGCCTTGCCACCGACCACCTGTGTGGCATAACGCGCGGACACCCATGCCCACCAGATGCTTTCGCGTGCGGGCAGCACGCTGGCGATGAGGCGAATGACAGACGTGTGCAAGCCTTTCGCCGACCAGGTGGTCTGCAGGGCTTCGAGTGGTTGACGCGGGTCGAGCAGGGCCAACGCGTCATCATCGGGCGCCGCGCGCTCGAGCAGCCAGCGCAGGAGCGGCGGACAGGCAGCGAGCGGATCGGGAGCGATGACCGGAGGAGTCGTCATGGTCGGCGCCTCAGTTGATCATGGTGATGCCGCCCTTGATCATGACCATCGCATCGCCGTTCACCTGCGTCATGGGCGCCTTGATTTGGGCCATGGCCTGCCCTTCGATCTTGATCATGGGCGCCTTGATGGTGACGCCGGACATGTCGATGATGATGCTGCTGCCGCCCACCTTGAGCTCGATCTTCATGGCCGATGTGACGGTCATCGCCGACCCGTCCACCTTGATCTCGTACTTGCCCCCGATCGTGTCCTTGGCGTCGGCCCCGACCGTCTCGGTGCGCTTGCTGCCCACCGACGTTTCCTGATTGGAGCCGACTGTGATGGAGGCATTGCTGCCGACTGTTAGTTCGAGGTTGCTGCCCACCGTCGTGGTGTCGTTCTCCCCGATGTCGGTGGTCTGATCCTTGCCGATGCTGACGGTGTGGTTCTCACCGATCGTGACCATCTGGTTCTTGGCCACGGAGATCTCCCGATCGTTGTCGGCAACCGTGATCGTCTGCTTGCCCTTTTCGATCGTGTGCGTGTCGACGCCTTCCTTCACCGTGCGCACGTCGTCGTTCGTGATCGTGGTCGTGCGATTGTGTCTGACGTCACGCGTCTCGTCGTTCTTGACGAGCGTGGTGAGATCCTTCTCCGCCTGCACGTAGACGAGCTCTTCGCCCTTCTTGTCCTCGAAGCGCAGCTCGTTGAAGTTGTCGGCGCCGCCCTTGAGCGTGCTCTTGGTGCGCACGCCGCTCTGCGTCTTGTTGTCGGGTAGTTTCCACGGTGGCAGGTTGGCTCCGTTGTAGAGACTGCCCACCACCACGGGATTGTCGGGATCACCGTCGAGAAAATCGACGATGACCTCGTGGCCGATGCGTGGCAGGAACACGGCGCCGAAGTTCTGGCCCGCAAAGGGTTGCGCCACGCGGATCCAGCAGGAGCGATCGAGCTTCCTGGAGTCGTCGAGGTCCCACTTGAAGACCACCTGCACCCGACCGTGCTTGTCGGTGTAGATCTCCTCGCCCTCGGGGCCCACCACCGTGCCCACGTGTGAGCCAGCCACGCGCGGCCAGGGCGTGCGTCGTGGCGGACGGTACGGCGTGCCGGCGGGAATGGCCTCGAAGCTGTTCTCGTAGCTGGCCTGCCCGCCACCACTGAAGTAAGAGCCGTTGCTGCCGCGATGCGTCACGCCGAGAACAAACAGTTCCACGTTGAGCGCCGCGGCCGGATGCGCGGTGACCTTGGTCTTGGCACCACTCTGCAGACCGACATAGGTGCTGGTGCCACGGTACACCACGGCCAGCGACTCGGCCTGCTCCTGGCGGAGCCGCGCGTAGACCTTGGTATCATCGGGCAGCTTGCTGGCGTCAGAGGCCGAGTCACCGCCACTGTGCGTAATGCCGCTGCGGTGCGCGGTGAGTTGCTGTTCGAACAGGTAGGCCTTGGCATCAGCGGGCGGCTTGAACTCACCGCCACTGGCCACGACGTTGCCGACATTGCGTGTGGCCAGAAACTCGCTGGCGCTGCGCACACGGGTTTCGCCGACGAATGGAGTGGCCTGCATGGTGAGGCCCATGAGCCGCCCCTCGCGCCGCGCGTCGGTGTCGAACACCAGCTGCGCGGTGTTCCATGCGGGCTGCGCCGACGCCGAGGTGTCGGCGAGCACCAGCTTGGCCTCACTGCCACTGTTGTCGAAGCGATACCAGATGCCTTCCTGCTCGAGCAATCGGGATGCGCAGGCCCAGCGACTCTCGCGATAGCGGAAGCAGTAGGGCCGCGGATCGAGCGTACGCACCAGCTTCCACTCGAAGGGCGTGCCTTTGAGCAGATCACCGCAGATATCGCGCACGCTCTTGTTCTGGAAGATCTCAAAGCTCTCCTCCAACGCCAGCACCCAGTGCGGCGGAACGATCTCCAGTTCGTACTCGACAAGATCGTCACGCGCGCTGCCCGTCTGCGCAAAGCGGCTGACGACGCCGTGTACGGTTCGCTGGCCACCCTCCGGCAACTGCAGCGACAGCGACACCGCCTTGAGCAGCAGCTCACTCGGTGCAATGGTCGTCTTCGTGCTCCATGCACGGACCGTCCACCGATACAGCGACGCGACCTGCTCCTCGCCGGTGAACTCGGCGAGGAGCAACACATCGTTGCCCAGTGGTGTGGTGATCTTGTACGGCCGATTGGCCTGGGTGTACGTCATGCCACGAGCCTCCGGGAAAGACCGGACCGACCGCCGAAAGTGGCGATCACGCGACCACGGTGTCGTACGTGAAGTCGCCGGTATCGCTCACGCCCACACGCAGCGCCACCGGACGCTGCCCCTCGGCCATTGAGGCCAGGAGCATGCGTGAGATTTCCGGCAACAACGTGTTGCTGAGAATGTTGTCCACGTTGCGGGCGCCGCTCTCGACCTCGGTGCAACGTGCGGCCACCTGCTGGATGAGCGTATCATCGTGCTGCAGCTCGAGCCGGTGCACCTCGCGCAAACGGCGCGCGATCTTGCCCACCTTGAGCCGCACGATCTGCTTGAGGTTCTCGTCACGCACGGGGTAGTACGGCACGATGACCATGCGGCCGAGGAAGGCCGGCTTGAACACCGCGTCGAGCTCCGGCTTGAGCGCCTTGGCCATGGCATCCGGGAACGGCATGGTGTCCGGATCGGCCGTGAGCTTCATGATGGAATCGGTGCCGGCGTTGGTGGTGAGGATGATGATCGTGTTCTTGAAGTCGATCTGTCGTCCTTCCCCATCCTCCATCACGCCCTTGTCGAATACCTGGAAGAACAGCTCGAGCACGTCGGGGTGCGCCTTCTCGACTTCGTCGAGCAGCACGACGCTGTAGGGCCGGCGACGCACAGCCTCGGTGAGCACACCACCCTCGCCGTAGCCCACGTAACCCGGCGGCGAGCCCTTGAGCGTGGACACGGTGTGCGCCTCCTGGAACTCCGACATGTTGATGGTGATGATGTTGCGCTCCCCACCAAAGAGCATGTCGGACAGTGCGAGGGCGGTTTCCGTCTTGCCCACACCCGACGGCCCGACGAGCATGAACACACCCTTGGGCTTGTTGGGATCTTCGATGCCGGCCTTGCTGGTGCGCACCCGACGTGCGATGTCAACCAGCGCGTGATCCTGTCCGATGACGCGCGCACCGAGGTGCTTCTCGAGTTCGAGCATGGTGCCGAGTTCGTCACTCATCATCTTGCCGACGGGGATGCCCGTCCAGCCGGAGATGACCTCGCCCACGATGGACGCATCGACGAAGGGGCGCACGAGCGGTTCTTCGCCCTGCAGGGCCTCGAGTTCTCCCATGGCCTGGTTGTACTCGCTGCGCAGTGCGTCGGCGGCCGTCTGATCGGCATTGGCCGCTTCGGCAACGAGGCGGCCGCGGATGTCGAGAATGCGCGCGACGAGATCCCGTTCCTTGAGCCAGCGCGACTCGAGCGCTGCCAGATCGGCTTCAACCTGTGTGCGGCGGGTGGCAATGCCGGCCAGGCGTTCGCTGTGGTCGGCACCAGCGGTCTGCTCGCGCGTGAGTACGCGTTCCTGCAGTGCCAGGTCGTCGAGAATGCGCTTGCAGTCTTCGACGGGCCCGGGTGTGGCGCTCTGGCCAAGTGCCAGACGCGCGCAGGCGGTGTCGAGTACGCTGACCGCCTTGTCGGGCAGCTGGCGATCGGCGAGGTAGCGATGTGAGAGCCGCACGGCGGCTTCCATGCCGCTGTCGAGGATGTGCACCGCATGGTGCTTCTCGAGCGACGGGACGACGGCGCGCATCATGATGCAGCACACGTCTTCGGTAGGTTCCTCGACCTTCACGAGCTGGAAGCGGCGTGACAGGGCCGGGTCCTTCTCGAAGAACTTTTTGTATTCGCTCCAGGTGGTGGCGGCGATGGTGCGCAGTTCACCACGCGCGAGCGCGGGCTTGAGCAGGTTGGCGGCGTCGTTCTGGCCTGCCTGCCCACCGGCGCCAATCATGGTGTGCGCTTCGTCGATGAAGAGAATGATGGGTGTCGGCGAGTTCTTCACCTCTTCGATGAGACCCTTGAGGCGATTCTCGAATTCGCCCTTCACGCCGGCACCTGCCTGCAGCATGGCCAGGTCGAGTGACAGCAGACGCACGTTGCGCAGCGGCGGCGGCACATCGCCATCGACGATCCGACGCGCAAAACCCTCCACCACGGCCGTTTTGCCGACGCCCGCTTCGCCCACAAGAATGGGATTGTTCTGCCGGCGACGTGTGAGAATGTCCACCACCTGTCGCACCTCGAAGTCCCGGCCCAGCACCTGATCGATCTTTCCACTCTTGGCATTCGCCGTGAGGTCCACGCAGTACTGATCGAGATTGGGCGTGCGGCCACCGGCCTTGGGCGCACCGCCGCCACCGCCGGACGCACTTGCGCCCGCAGCCACGGAATCGATGCTGCCGATTTCGGCCGAGGCTTCGGTGGACGACGAGGTGATGGTGACGAAGTCCTTCTTGAGCACGTCGGCCGGGACTTTCTCGAATTCCTTGCTGATGTCCATGGCCATGCGCTGCAGCTCGGGCACAGTGAGCAGGGCCAGCAGCACGTGACCAGTGCGCACGCGCGGGGCGCCATACTCCACCGATCCAATCACCCAGCCCTCGCGCAGCGCGTTCACGAGCGAGGTGCTGAGTGAGGGCGTGCGTCCATTGCCGGTCTTCAGCCGATCGACCGCGCGGGCCAGATCATCCGCGAAGCGCGTGCGATTGACGCCGAAGTGCTTGAGCGTGACGGCGAGGTCGGTATCGGTGGCATCGTGCAGCTTGATGAGCAGGTGCTCGATCTCGACGTCGTAGTTGGTACGCGACAGGCACAGGCCGGCGGCGCCCTCGACGGCGCTGCGCAAAGGGGCGTTGAGCTTGGCGATGAGGCCACGAAGGTTCACGGACATGATGGCTCCACGGAATCAGGCGGCGGGAAGGAGAGAGGAAGGCAGGGGAGTGGCGGGCCGGTACGCTTGCAGAGAGCGTGCCGTCAACAGAGCGTCAGGAGTACATCGTCGGGATCCCGGGTGGCCGGTTTCGAGCGCAACCAGGTGCCGAAGCCGAGACGAGGCGTGCCGGTACTGCCCAGTGCAGCCTGCGGCGCATCGTCCTTGCGCAACTGCAGTCTGGCATCCACGCCCACCTGATCATCGGCATACAGACGGGCCAGCTCACACAGTCGGCCATGATCACGGCCACCGGGAAGCAAGGCGTCGAACTGCGCGCGGGTGAGTGGGCCGATATGCAGTCGCACGCGGGCGTGCGCGTCGTACACGGCGGTCCCGATGACCGCTGAACCGAGACGGCCATCCGGGCCGTCGTCGCCCAGCGCGACCTGACCGCCATCCAGGACGGGACGCCACTCGCCGACAAACTGCTCGGCCGTTACGGGGATATCGAAGTAGTCGCCGATGAGCTGCGAGAGCCCGAGGGCCGGGCGCGTACGCAGCGCCAGCAGGCCGCTGTAATAGGCGAGCGAGTCGGCGAGGTCACCACTGGCCCGGCGCACTCCGGCGGTGCCGAGTCCGGCGACGTCTTCGAGGTGATGCAGCAGGCGATCTTCATCGCCGCGCTCGGCCGCCACCGCAGGGCGGTGATATTCCCAGGCTCGATAGAAGAGCGAGAGGGCGCGGTGATGAAAGAGATCGAGAAAGTCGCGGAAGGCCGTGTCACGCGCACGCGAGCGGGTGAGTGCATGCACGGTGTAGACGTGCGGCAGCACACCCTGCGGCCCGGTGAGGCCGAAGAAGCGCACATCCACTTCCACCGGCGCGTTGGGATCTTCCGGCACGCGCAGGGCGGCCACTTCACTCGGAGGAAACGTGAGCGAAGGCGGCACCGCGAGCCGCACCGCTTCGTGCGCCGGATCGGCCCAGCCGCCAAGCGGTGACCGGTCGGGCCTAACGCGCGTGAGCAGGCGCACGAGTTGTACAAACGCCATGCCAGGCGCCTGATCCTCGAGTTGCCGGAGCGGTGCGGTGGAGCGCGTCATGGCGGGGTGCTCACAGAAGCTGGCGCCAGCCAGCGCGCGGTGGCCATTGCACCACGGGGCGGCGACGCTGCCGCGAACGCACGGCCACCTGCGTGAAGCTGTTCATGCTGGCGTAGAGCGCGAAGAAGCGATCGAGCACACTGGCAAACAGGAACATGCCGCCACCGGGGAACTGCTCTTCGTCGAACTCGAGATCGATGCGCCGGCCGCGCGCGAAGGCCATGCCGTGCGGCGCGGCCACGCGCGCAAAGGTGGGGGCACTGCGTACGCCGACCAGTCCGTCGATCTGTCGCTCGGCACTCAGGCCGTTGGGCACGTTGTGCAGACGCAGCATCTCGCGCAGCGCGTCGGCCGACTCATCGGTGAGTGAGAGATGGTTGAGCGAGAGCGTGGAGATCATGCGCCAGAGCAGCGAGGAGCCGAGGTCGGGCTGCACGCAGCGCGTGGGATTGGTGACGGCGGTGATGCGCCGCAACGGGCCGCCGCTCACCAGCTCGAAGTCACTGCGCTCATCGGCGCCGAAAGGGAGTCGGCTCGGCAGATCGCCATTGTGACAGGTCACGCGGAGCGACGCCACATCGACATCGGGCACCCGCACGGATCCGGTGAGATCGGTGAACCCGAGATAGACCTCGGTTCCGTCGTCGGTGCGCCACGGGGCGGGTCGACGCGTGGCAGACCAGAACAACGCATCGTGTTCGTCGTCGCGGCGATGGCGGTGCGAGTACAGTGGCGGGACGATGCGCGTGCGCTGCTGCTCGTGTTCGATGAGCGTGACGTCGTCCACCGACCAGACTTCGATTTCCAGGCGGCGCCGGGCATCCGGCACGACCAGATATTCCGAGCTGCGCTCGGTGAGCAGGATGGGCTCCGCCGACTGGGTGAAGAGATTCACCACCGGCGTGCAGCCGATGCGGAAGGTGCGCGCCGACAGTCCCACCTCGATGGCCTGGCGGCGCTCGGTGCGCTCGAAGCTGCTGAACAGCAGACCGATTTCCACACGATCCACGGCCTGGAGGCGACGAATGGCCTCACCGACGCCAAGGATGTCGACGAAGTGGAATTTTTCGGGGAACGCGAAGAGCTCCTGCAGCAACGAGAATCCCGCGAAGGTGCGAGAGGGCTGCGGCAGCATGGCCTGCTGCTCGTCGAATCCCGTGGGGCTGATGGCCGCCGCGCCGAGCATGATGGGCGAGAGCGTGGGGCGATCGGGATTGCGTACGACGACCTGCACGGTGTGATTGGCGAGCAGCTCGTAGAGCGTATCGGCTACGACCGCGTCGCCGGTGAGATGCACCCGCAACGCATCCAGCGTGCAATCGCCAATGCGCACGCCGTCAAAGGCGCGCAGTTCGAGCCGCACGGCGGCCACGGCGTCACGGCCCTGCGCGCCAGCTCCCACCCGATCGGGCGTCGTCCACTCGGCGGCCTGCACCGTGAATGGCCAGAGCGTGGTGTCGTAGGACGTACGAAACACGCAGGGCATGCCGTCGACGGTGCGGGTGTGCAGCACACTGCCACGCGGCACACGGAATCCTTCGGGCAGGCGCCCCTGTGCCGGATCGAGCGTCATTTCCACGACGCTCATGGAGGGCAGCGGCCGCACCAACTGCGGATGCAGCATCTCCAGCATGGCCTGCGAGACTTCGGGGAAGTCTTCGTCGAGGCGACGATGCACCCGTGCGGAAAGGAAGGCGAAGCCCTCGAGCAGGCGCTCGACGTGCGGATCCTCGCAGCGGCCGGCCTCGAGTTGCAGGCGGGCCGCCACCTTGGGATACCGCCGCGCGAATTCACCGCCCAGCTTGCGCAGGTAGGTGAGTTCGCGTTCGTAATAGCGCAGCAAATCGCTCGACATGCCTAGTCCTGACTTTCCACCTGGTACGTGCCACTCGCCACCTCGAGCAGCGTGTCGAACACGACCTGTTCCGGGCTCGGATCCATGAGCAGGGTGGCCGAGATCACGAAGCGTACTTGATGCGTGGCCGGATTGGCGCTGGCATCACTGAGTTCCACGTTGACGTTGGCAAGACGGGGTTCGAAGCGACGAATGGCGTCCTGCACGTCGTCGAGCAGGCGTTGGCGCCAATCGGCCGTCGACGTGGAGAGTCCGGAGAAATCGCGCAGCCCGAACTCATAGACCGACTCGTGCACTTCGCCCTCGCGGTCCGCCACCACGGCCGTGCGGCGCGTGTTGAGCAGCCAGTCGAGATCTCTCAGTACCGACTGTCGGAAGCGCCGCGCCGACTCCTCGCGTGAGAGGTGCGGATCGGAGGGTTCGCGTGGGGCGTCGTCGGTGAGGCGGTCGAGGACCGAACCGAGAACGGCGCGATCAAGCTCCGTGCGGGCCATCAGCGATCACCGGCAGCCGCGCCCATCATCCCGCCTTGAGCGCGAGCGCCTGAATGGGGTCGAGGCGACAGACGCGCAGGTACAGTCGTTCCTGCTCGGAGCTGTTGCTTTGCGTTTTCTCGAGCACGCGATGCATGAGTGCCATCGGCTGCGCGACCAACGGTCCGCTTTCCCAGCGCTCCAGCTTCTGCTCGTCGATCTGCTCGATGAGCTGCTGCAGGATGGGCTCCGCGACATCGAAGAGCCCCGCCTCGACCATGACGTAGGCAATCTGTGTCTGGCGGAGGAAGCGGCCGCGTGGCGACGGATCGCGGTTGAGCTCCGCGGTCAGCAGTTCGATGGCGCGGTGTGGACGACCGGCGCGCACCTCGGACATGGCGGAGCCGAAGACATCGGGTCCGCTGCGTGTCGCCGGATGCACCGTGCGTGCGCGCGCCAGTCCGCCCTGCTGGGCGGTGGCCAGATCTTCCACGAGGGCGGCCGCCACGAGTTCGGCGCCATCCGAGGGCAGCAAGTCGCCATCGGCCGAAGCGGCGTCGGCGCCCGACGTGCTGTCGTCTTCGGGCATGACCTCCTCTGCAATCCAGGCCCGCGTTTCGTCGTTGGCGGTGGGCGTCTCGTCCATGAGCGTCATGCGTGGCAGGTTGGGGAGGGCGCGCAGGAGTGCTCGCAATTCCTGACGCAGGGCCACGGTGACCGCGTGGTATTCACTGCCGAGATTGACGGCGGCGGTGAGCACGTAGCGTTGCAGGTCGAGCCAACCGCGTCCGGCGGCGGTGGCCATGAGCGACTCGCCCTGCTCAAGCAGCTCCGGCCATTTGGCGTCGAGATAGAGCGTGCGCAGCTTGGTGCGAAGCGCCGTGGGCGGCGCTTCGAGCAATCGCGGGTCGAGTTCGGGCGCCTGGGCCAGCAACTCGCCCCAGCGAAACCCGCGCAGCAACAGGTACGGTGCGGGGTTGGTGCGGTTGTGCTGGCGCAGCCAGCGTGCCACCACCCCGATGCGTTGGGCGGCATCGCGGGCACTGGTCGGTTCGGGAGACAGCGGTCCATCCGCTTCACCGGCGTCGCTGCCCGAGCCATCGCCCTCCGCGGAGATCTCCTCCACCGGATCGGGGTCGAGCTCGAGCTTCTGGGCGAGCAACGCTTGCACCGCACGACGCGGTTCATCGAGCGCCGTGCGCAGCGAACCGAACGACGGGGCATCGCGCCCGAACTTTTCGTCGCTGATCTTTTCCAGCGCCACGATTTCGGCCAGCGCCGCATCGATGTCCGCCAGGGTCACCCGCAGGTTCACCTTGGTGAGCGCCGCCGTGTCGGCCTCGAAATCTTCGGGGGTGAGCCGGCCCTCTTCAATGGCCGACTCGCGGGCGGCGCGCGCGTCGCTGTCGCCCTTGGCTTCGAGCTCGGTCGGTATGCCACGCACGGACTCGAGGTCGGCGGCCGAGAAGCGCCCGACCACCGGGGTCAGTCGGACGGGTATGGCCAGCTTGCTGCCCATCCACTCCAGCGGACCGACGCGCAGCTCAAGGTCGCCGTCCTCCGGCAACGGGAAGACGTTGTCCCAGAACTGCTCGATGAGACCACGCGTGATGGCGACCCCGGTGTGCAGTCCGCCGAAGCCCTGACGGCGCATGAGGGCTTCGCTGAGCCAGGCGGCGAGCTGCAGATCCTTGGTTTCCTTCTGCAGCAGGGCGGAGCACTGGGCAACCACACTGGCCCAGTCGGCGACCTTGCGCTCCGCACCGGGCAGATTCTCCTCGCGACGGGCTTCCTTGATGGCGTCGAGGCGCGTGTCGTAGCGCAGATCGGCCCCGGCCGGTGCGTCCGGCGAAATGGGCGCGAGACAGGAGCTGACCAATTCGGCGTTGATGGGCATGCGGCGCGGGGGAGAGTAGCGGAGGGAAAGGTCAGGTGGTACTGAAGCGCAGTTCGCGGACGTCGAGCAGCGGCACGTGGCGATCGTCGACGATCAGCACTTTCTGGCCAACCGGTGCGAAGTCGCCACTTGGCAGTTCTTCCCAGTCGGTGGCGCGTCCGAGACGGATTTCGTCGTCGCTGTGGCGCCAGGCCGCCGGGGTGAGCGCGGGCAACAGCACCTCGCCCAGTTCCTGATCGCGAATGCCGGGGCCAACGGCCACGTGAGCCGGTGCCCAATGCAGATCGCGCAGCCGCGCGGGAGCCTGCATGGTGACGCCGGCAAGATGTGCGAAGGGAATCCAGAGATAGCGACCGCCGGCCATGATCTCGAGGCGCGCGCCGATGCGCGGATCTGCGTCGCGGATGGACGAGAAGGGCTGGCCGTTGAGTGTGCCGCTGATGGTGTCGGGTACGTCGCCGGTGGGGAAGTCGCCGGTGTCGAACATGTGTTCGCGCACCCGTTCGGCCATGATCGCGGCCCGATAGAGCAGTGTGCCGGCTTCGGCTTTTTCGCCGGCCTGCGCAATGACATCGAGCTGTCGCCCAGCCTTCTCCCACTCACCGGCAAAGGTGCAGAGTTCGAAGAGGAAGGCGCGGCGTGCCGGGTCAGTGGGGTGACTGCGCAGTTCCTGACCGAGGGCGTCGATGGCGTCCTTGAGACGGCCGGCAGCGAAGAGGGATTGAACGGACATCGGTTCCACGGCCCGAGGGCGATCGACAGGGGGAAGGGCGGCACGGCCCCGCCGGCGCGACGAATCGCACCGACGGGGCCGTGGGGAATCCTGCGGAGATCAGGCCTTGTTGGTGGCCAGGTCCCACGCGACCTCGGGCGCCTTGGCGGCGAGGGTGCCCTTCTCGTCGAGCATGTACTTCATCGTGATCTTCGTGTAGTTCAGCGACAGCGACTCGGTGGGACGGCCTTCGCCGCCCGAGGACATCGAGTAGCCGGAGATGATCACGTTCTCGAGCTTGATCTCGAGGAAGACGAGATTGGAATTGCCCTTCGCCGTGGTGGTGAAGCTGAGCGTGGCGGAGGTGAAGTTCTCGCGGCCGCAGGTTTCCTTGAACAGCGGCGTGGACGAGATGTCCGTGGTCTTGGTGATGGTGACTTCCGAGAAGCTCGGAATGGACGCTTCGCGATTGGCGTTGCCGGTGACCGACGACACGCCAATGCCGACGCCCCACTGCACCGAACCAACCTGGATCTGGCCCGGGAATCCTTCCGCGGTAACCTCACCCTTGATTTCCTTGTCGAACTTCAGATAGATCGCCATGTAGCCTCCGGCACGTGTGGTGATGAATTCGTGGACTCAGGGGACTGCGGGAACAACGCTTACTTGGCCGGCTGCGGCAGATCGGCCACGAGGCGCATGGAGACGCCCAGTTCGTCGAGCTGGTAGTGCGGCTTGAGGAAGGCCACGGCGCGATAGGCGCCGGGCTTGCCGGCCACTTCCACGACATCGATGCGGGCATCGGAGAGTGGCTTCTTCTGCATGACGCTCGGGCTCGAACCCGCGGCGGCGACGTAGTTCTGGATCCAGCGGTTGAGGAATCCGTGGATCTGATCCTTGGACGTGTAGCCGCCGATCTTGTCGCGCATCATCACCTTGAGGTAATGCGCGAAGCGCGAGGTGGCGAAGATGTAGGGCAACTGCGCCGACATGCGCGAGCTCGAGGACGCGGCCGGGTCGTCGTAGACCTTGGGCTTCTGTGCCGACTGCACGGAGAAGAAGGCGGCGTTGGCCGTGCCCTTCTGGTGCACGAGCGGCGCAAAGCCGAGGTCGGCGAGTTCCTTTTCGCGGCGATCGGTGATCTGCACTTCGGTGGGGCACTTCATCGCGATTTCGCCGGACTCGGTGCGGAAGTTGTGCACCGGGAGCTGCTCGACCAGGCCGCCGCTCTCCACGCCGCGGATGGACGCGCACCAGCCGTACATGGCAAACGCCTTGTTGACGTTGGCCGCCATGGCGTAGGCCGAGTTGGTCCAGCAGTAGTGATCGTGGTTGGTACCGTCGACGCGCTCTTCGTAGTTGAAGGCCTCGATGGGCACCGTGGCGCTGCCGTAGGGCTCACGCGCCAGCATGCGCGGCGCCGTGAGCGCGACGTAGCGTGAGTCCTCGGTGTTGCGGAAGCCCTTCCACTTCGCGTACTCGGTGCTGTCGAAGATCTTGGCGAGGTCGCGCGGGTTGTCCAGCTCGGACCAGCTCTCGAGGCTGAGCATGGTGGGGTCGGCCGCACTGATGAACGGCGCGTGCGCGGCCGCGGCCACGTTGGAGATCTTCTCGAGCAGCTCGATGTCCTGACCGCTCTTGTCGAAGTAGTAGTCGCCCACCATGGCACCGAAGGGCGTACCACCGAAGACGCCGTACTCTTCCTCGTAGATCTTCTTGAACAACGCGCTCTGGTCGAACTCGGGCGCGCGCTGCAGATCGCGCAACAGATCCTTCTTGGAGACGTTCAGCACCTTGATCTTGAGCATGGTGCCCGTCTCGCTCTGCTTCATGAGATACTGCAGGCCGCGCCAGGAGCCCTCGAGCTTCTGGAACTCCGGGTGGTGCAGGATCTCGTTGAGCTGCAGCGACAGGAGATGGTCGATCTGCGCGATGCGCGCATTGATCATCGTTTCCGTGTCGCGATTGATGGTGATGGCGCCTTCGAGCACCTCACTGACGAAGCGCTTGACAAGGTCCTTGCCCTTGCTCTTCGCTTCGGCATCCTTGCCCATCTTGCCCTGCTCGACGATCTGGTCGAGCAGCGAAAGCTCGGCGTCGGTCGTGACGGCCTGTGCCGCCTGCTGCTGTGCGTCAGCCACGGCTTAGCTCTCCAATCCGAGTTCGGCCTTCAACTTGGCCATCTTGTCCTTGTCGCCGAGGGTGTCCTGGAGCACCTCGTCGAGCTTCTCGTTGGTCTGCAAATTGGCGCGCAGGTTCGAGAGCTCTTCGCGCAGCTCGAGCAGCTCGCGCAGCGGCTTGACCTGCCGCGCCACGGCGTCGGGTGCGAAATCATCCATGCTGCGGAAGTTGAGCTCGATGCCGAGCTTGGGCGCATCGGGATCGTCGGAGAGCTTGTTCTCGACGGCGAACTGCAGGCGCGGCTTCATGCTGGCCAGCGTGTCGTCGAAATTGTCCGGCGTGATCTCGGCGAACTTGCGATCCTTGAGACGCGGCAGCGGCTCGGTGACGTGGCCGCTGAAATCGCCGAGCACGCCCATGAGGAAGGGCAGCTCCTTCATCTCGATGGCCCCGCCGGTTTCGACTTCGTACGAGATCTGAATGCGGGGCGGACGAACACGCTCCAGCTTTTTCTGGGTACTCTCAGGCATTACAGACTCCGGCGCGGTTGGGCAGGGCGGAAGGGATGGGAAGGGCTCGCCGCTGACCACCGTCGTCGGCGAGACTCGCAAGTGTTGAGCGCGTGACGCACAAAGTCAAGCAAACGGCGGGGATTTGGCCGTCCACGTGACCGCGCTTGTGCCATGCCGTGACATGCGCACCAGGCAATGGATCGTGATTCGGCTCTCACGCGGCCGCGGTGCGTCGCATACGTTTGCAGCATGCGTCATACACCACCCGTGCTCTGGACCAAGGGGACACTGCTGACCCCGCATCACCTGCAGGCGCAGGATCGGCATCATGAAGACGCGCTCGCGTTTCAGGTGGGTGCCCTGGCCTTCTGCCCGTGGGGCCTGAGTGCGGTGCAGTTCGATCTCGACGCGCTGCCGGGCGGCACCCTGGTAGTCCATGCCGTGGCCGGTCGTTTTCCCGACGGGCTGCTGTTCGATGCGCCGCTGGCCGGTCCAACCCCACCACCGCGCAGCGTGGACTCGATCTTTGCGCCGGATCAACGTTATCTGCAGGTGTTCATCGCCGTGCCCGAGTACCGGCCCGGCGCCCGCAATGTGGCACCATTGGGTGATGCGCTCCCCACGCGGTGGCAGGCGGCCGAGCATCTGGTGCGCGACGAGACCACCGGTCTGACGGAGCGGCCCATCCAGGTGGCGCCGCCCAGTTTGCGCCTGATTGTGGAGGGGGAGAGTCTCGAGGGCTACACGACCATGCCCATTGCCCGGCTCGAGCGATCGTCGACGGGTGAGATCGGCCTTGATCGCAGCTACGTGCCCCCTCTGCTCGACGTGGCCGCCAACGAGTGGCTCGTCGCGCTGGCCCGGCGTCTGGTGGAACGGCTGTCGGCGCGTAGCGCCGCCCTGTCGGGCAGTCGCCGTCAGCGCAATCAGGATCTGGCCGACTTCTCCGTGGCCGACGTGGGCAGCTTCTGGCTGCTGTACACGATCAACACGCACCTGCCCATTATCCGCCACCTGCAGGAGGTGCGGCGCGGACATCCGGCGCAGTTGTGGGAGGCCATGTTGGCGCTGGTGGGTGCCCTCTCGGCGTTCGCGCCCCAGGCCGATGCGCGCACCTTACCCACCTACGACCACCTGCGGCTGGGCGACGGGTTTGCGGAGCTCGAGCGTCGGCTCTACGCCCTGCTCGACGGCGCGGTGGTGGACAGTGCGGTGTCGCTGCCGCTCAAGGCGGTCCGGCCCACCCTGCACGCCGTGGCGCTCGATCAGCCGCAGTGGCTGGAGGCGCCGCAGTGGTTTCTGGCCGTGTCGGCGCCCCTTCGGCAGCAGGAGCTGATTCCCAAGGTGCTGCAGGGTTGCAAGGTGGGGTCGGCCGATGTGGTTGACACCCTGATCCGCCAGGCGCTGCCGGGTATCGAGCTGGCGCACGTGTCCGCGCCGCCTCCGGCCGTCCCGGTGAAGCTGGACTTCCAATACTTCGCCATCCGCAAGGCTGGCGCGGCCTGGGACGCCATTGCGCGGGCGCGCAATCTGGCGGTGTATGTGCCGGCCGAGTTGGTGGACGCGCGCTTTGAGCTGGTGATCGTGTTGCGCTAGATCAGCCGGTCTATGGTTTGACCTGGGGCGCCGAGACCTTGGGAGCCGACGGCAGTGTGGGCTTGGTGGGGACCGGTTTGCGGAGGACGAATACCACCACGATGACCGCCAGCAGAATGACTGCGTTGACGATGAGGATGAGCGCCATGGGCACACGGCGCTTGGCCGGCGCCGCGGCGGCCGGCTTGGCGGGCGCCGCCGGTGCGTCGGCCACAACCGGCGCCGGGGCGCGGCTGATCATGCGCGTGAAATCGCTCGGCCCCTGCGCAGAAGCTGGGGGGGCCGCGCCGCCCAGCGGAGAGAGGGGGGTGGCACTGCCACCCTGCGCAAAAATGGGCGGCGGCAGAATGGAGGGCGGTTCACCCATGCCAGGCATGGGCGCGGCCAATGGGGTAAGTGGGGCGACCGGAGCGGTTGGCGGGGGAGAAAGAGGCAGCGGCGCGGCCCCGTAACTGCCGGCCGGCGCCGTCCCGGCTGGTGCTGATGGCGGGTTGCCGAACAGTGGGGAGGGCTGCTGCGCAGCCGGACTCCAACTGGATGGTTGGTTCGGCTGTGAACTGACTGGGGCGTGAAAAGACGGCGCTGCGGGTGGGGCAGACGGCGGCGCCACCGGTGAGGGCGGCATGGTGGCCGGCATGGGCGCTGCCGTGGACGGCGCGGAGAACATGCGGGTGAACTCGCCCGGCGCGGTGGCTGGCGCCGCCGCAGGAGGTATTGGAGCCGTCGGCGCGCTGGGTGCTGCCGCGCCTGGGGCCGGCACAGCGGGAGCCGGCTGGGGCGGGGTGTCGAAACGGGGTGGTGGGATAATGACGGGTGCGACCTGGGAAATCCGCAGGCTCGGGGGCTCGGGGGAGGGGGCGGCAGGCGCCGCGGGCGCTTGGGCGGCTGGCGCCGAAACAGCCGGAGCCGGGACGACAGGAGCCGGAACGGCAGGAGCGGCGGGTTCGGGTGCCGGAACCGACGGGGCACCGAACATCTGGGTGAAGGCGCCGGGGGCCGGGGCGGCGGCAGGCGGTGAAACGACGGGAGCCGGGACGACGGGAGCCGGAACGACGGGAGCCGCGGGTTCGGGTGCCGGAACGGACGGGGCACCAAACATCTGCGTGAACGCGCCAGGTGCTGGCGCTGCCGGGGCCGGGGCTACTGGGGTCCTCTCAGTCGGAACGGCCTCGTTTGCATGCGGCGGGGTTGCAAGTGTCCGCAAAGTGTCCTGTAACTGCTCCGTTCGTGGCCTGATTTCCTCGTCCACGACAGGTACAGAAAACGCCGCGGGCGGTTCAGCGGCCGGTGCCGCCGGTGCCGCCGGTGCCGCCGGTGCCGACGGCGCCACCGGACCCGCCTTGGCCAACAGCCAGCCGGGAAACGACTGCAGGCCGGCCAGAAACTCGGTCACAATCGCAAAACCCGACGGCAGCGTGGCGGTCTCGAGAATGCGGTTCTTGTCCGGTCCCGAAAGCCGGCTGAGCTGCACTCGCAGGCGGTCCACATCATCGGGACCGGCCGCGTCGGCCAGATGCACCATGACCACGCGGCCGGTGGCCAGCTCCTGCGCATTGTGCGTGCGGATGCCGTCAGCCACGGCCACACACTTGAGCAGGCGGTACCGGGTATTGAAATCGTCGCTCATGTCGAGGCGGTCGGTGGGAAGGGCGTCGTCGGCCACGACGCGACAACCGTCACGCCGATGTATTCTTCAATTGTTCACGCCGCGCTGGTCACGCGCAACGGACCGTGCGCGTCCTGTGTGTGCTGCCGTCTCTCCAGTGGTTCGCCCCGCTGGTCCCGCCGAGTCTCTGTTCGCCCCGCCTCGTCTCGCCTGTGCCATGGAGTGTCTCTTGCCCGTCGTTCCGGAGTCGTGTCCGTGCCGCTGACGTCACCGCCCGCCCGCCGCGTGGTGTGGGAGGACGGCATGCACCTCACTCCGCAGCACTTTCAGGCCCAGCGGCGCTATCACGAAGACCAGATGGCCCGCGCGCTTACGGTGCTGCACCCTTTCGCGTATGGCCTGGCCGCGCTCCAGGTGGACCATGACGCCCTGCAGAATGGGGCGCTGGCCGTGTTGTCGGCGCGGGGCACCCTGCCCGACGGGACGGTCTTTCACCTGCCTGACGCCGACAGTCCGCCGGCGCCGCTCGATGTTGCCGCGCACTTCTCGCCCACGCGGGATGCGCACGTGGTGTATCTCACGCTGCCGCCCTGGCGCGCCGACAGCGCCAATCTGGTAGACCCGACGTTTGGCGGTGAGGCGCGATTCCGGGTGGACGAAGACATCGTCGTCGACGAGTCCACGGGCGATGACCCGGTGCCGGTCAAGTTCGCGTCCCGCAACTTTCAGTTGCACTTCGACGACGCGCTGCCTGCCGACCATGTGTTGCTGCCCTTGCTGCGCATCGTGCGCGACGGTCGCGGACAGTACCAGCTCGATGCGCGCTTTGTACCGCCCACCCTGCACCTCTCGGCGAGTGAACGACTGCTTTCACTGACGCGCGAGATCGTCGGGTTGGTGGAGGCGAAGGGTGAAGGGCTGGCCGCCACCCTGGTGCAGGCCACGGCGACAGCGGCCGGTGGAGCCGCGGCCTACGTGGGCAACGAACTGGCCACGCGCTGGCTGCTGCATGCCGTGCGTTCGGCCGATGCGCCGCTGCGTCACCTGCTGCTCACACGGCGCGCGCATCCCGAGCAGCTCTACACCGAGCTGGCGCGACTGGCCGGTGCCCTGTGCACCTTCTCCATGTCGAGCCATCCCCGTGACGTGCCACGCTACGATCACGATGCGCTGACCGACACATTCGACGCGCTCGAGCGCGCGCTGCGTCAGCATCTCGACGTGGTGATCTCGGCCCGTGCGGTGGTGCTGCCGCTGCAGCGCGTGAGTGATGTGCTGCATACCGGCGTGCTGACCGACCCCCGTTGCTTCGAGCCGGGCGTGCGATGGTTTCTCGCGGTGCGCGCCGATGTGGGCAGCGCCGACCTCATCGACCGGGTGCAGCGTCTGACCAAGACCTGCGCCACCAAGTTCGTGCTGGAGCTCGTGCGCCGCGCCTTCAATGGTCTGGCCACCGAGCATGTGCCGATGCCGCCAGGCGGCCTCGCACCAAAGCCCGACCTGACCTACTTCGAATTGACGCTCGCCGGGCCCTGCGCCCAGGCACTCACCGAAAGTCGGGAAGTGGGCGTGTATGTCCCCGACGCCTTGCCTGGTGCGTACGTCGAACTGGCGCTGCTGCTGCCTTCCTGAACAGTCTCTGAGGCTTTGCCGTGACACTCCCTTCCGCCATGGCGACCGGACGCCTGGCTGCCGCGCTGCAGGAACCGCTGACTGCCGTGGTGCGATTGCGCGCCGAACGCCAGCAGGTCCCCGACGGCGCCGCGTTTCGTGCGCAGATGATGCAGTTGCTCGCGCGCGCCGAACAGGATGCGTTGGCCATGGGATTCAGTACCCAGGACGCGCGACTGGCCATCTTCGCGGTGGTGGCCTTTCTCGACGAAACCGTATTGAACGCGCGAATGGCCACGCTGGCTGATTGGGCGCGTCGCCCGTTGCAGGACGAACTCTTCGGCGGCCACATGGGCGGCGAGTGGTTCTTCCAGCACATCGATCAGTTGTTTGCGAGGCCCGACGGCGCAGAGCTGGCCGCGTTGCTGGAGGTCTATCAGCTCTGCCTGCTGTTGGGCTTTCGCGGCAAGTTTGGCGCGGGCGACCACGGCACGCTGCACGCCTACACCACGCGCGTGGCGGAACGCCTGGCACGACTCAGGCAGCACGATGGGGATCTGGCGCCGGCCTGGCGTCCTCCGCAAGACGCTGTCGATGCGCGCGACCCGTGGCTGCGGCCCTTGGGCATTGGGGCACTGACCACGGTGGTGCTGCTGTTGGCTCTGTGGGGCACCTATGCGTGGTCGCTGCGCCGGGGCACCGAGGACGTGCGCGCCCTCGCGCCCGCGTCGACGACCGCTCTCCGCTAACCCGCCCCGGACCCCACACGCTCATGTCTGAACGCAAGCCGTATCTGCGCTGGGTGCTGGCCGCGGCCGCCCTGTTGTTGATGGTGTTGCTCATTGTTGTCATCGAACGCACGACCACGCTGGACCCCACACAAACGTGGGTGCTGCGCATCGCGTTTGTGTTGCTGGGTCTCGTGCTGGCCGGCGCCTTGCTGTGGTATCTGCGTCCGCAGGATCAGGAGCCGGTGCTCGATCCGGGAGACGATGTGTTGCTGGCCATCGGTGGCGCGCGGTCGCGGCTGCCACGAGGCAGCTTTGCGTCGCGCGCGATGGTGCTGGTGCTGGGCCCCGAGGGCAGCGCCAAGACGACGGTGATTTCACGCTCGGGTGGCGATCCGGAACTGCTGGCGGGTGAAGCGCCCACTGGTGTGAACGAAGTCCCGCCGAGCACCCGCACGGCCAATGTCTGGGCCATGCAGCAGACGCTGTTCACCGAACTGAGCAGCGCGCTGTTGGGTGATGCACCACGCTTTGGGAAGGTCGTGCGCGCGCTGCGGGCGCCGCGCGTGGCGGCGGCGGTGGGCAAGGGCGCCGCGGCGCCACGTGCCGCGCTGGTGTGTGTGCCCTGTGATCTGTTCTATGCCGGCGGCAACGGGGAACAGTTGCAGCGTCTCGCGCAGACCATGCGGCAGCGGTTGGCGGAGACGGCTCGTGAGCTCGGCCTGGCACTGCCGGTGTACGTGCTGTTCACGAAGATGGACCGCATCCCGCACTTCGAGCCCTGGGCCAGCGTGTTCACGAAGGACGAACTGCGCGCGCCACTCGGTGCGTCGTTTGCCTTTGATGCGGCCGCCGATTCCGGCAACTACGCCGAACGCCTGGCCCCTCGTGTGGACCGGGCGTTTGCCGATCTCGTGGACTCGCTGGGCACGCGCCGCGTGGATGTGCTGGGACGCGAGGCGCAGGTGGATCGGCGCTATGCGTCGTATGAGTTGCCGCGCGAACTGCGCAAGCTGCAGCCGGTGGTGTCGAGTTTCCTGCTCGAGTTGTGCCGGCCCACGCAGTTGGGCTCGAGCCCTCTGTTGCGCGGTTTCTACTTTACCGGCGCGCGTCCCGTGCTCGTGCGCGATGTGGCGCCCTCGGCGCCGGCCGCTGCGGCCGCGGCCATGCCGTCGGCGTCGGATGCGACCGGTATCTTCCGTCAGCCCGTCATGGCCGCTGCGGCGCCGGTGGCGAATGCGGCCGCGAGTGCGCGCAAGGTGCCCGAGTGGGTGTTCCTCGACCGGCTGCTGCGCGAGGTCGTGATGGCCGACGGCGGCGCGGCTTCGGTGGCGCGTGGCGGCGTGCGGGTGCAGCGCACACGGCGCGTGATGCTCGGGACGGCCATCGCAGCCACGGTGCTGCTGCTGGCGGGCGTCACCACTTCGTGGCTCGGTAATCGTGGCCTGCAGTCTCGTGTGCAGGAGGCCGCAGCCGGTGTGGCGGCGTTGCCCACCGTGCAGTCGGCGCCCGGCACGGTGGCGTTTCCCAGCGAGGAAGCGTTGACGCGTCTGGATGCGCTGCGTGCGCTGATGGACAGTGTGCAGCAGTTCGACAGTGCGGGGCCGCCGCTGCGTCTGCGCTTTGGTTTGTGGCGTGGCCCCGCGCTGGTTGATGCCGCGCGGCCTGTATGGTTTGAGGGCTTCCGCAAACAGCTCTTTGCCGATGCCTGGACCGCGCTCAACGACTCGCTCAAGGCACTGCCCGATCTGCCCACGGCCAACAACGACTACGCCACCACTTACGGTTGGCTCAAGGCGTATCTCATCACCACCACGACGGCCGACAGCAGCACCGCAGACTTTCTGGCCCCGGTGCTGCTGCGCAGCTGGCAGCGTGGACTCGAGACCGATGCGAGCGTGACGGAGCTGGCTGACCGCCAGTTCCGCTACTATGCCGCCACGCTGCCGGTAACCAATCCGTATCCACGTGCCGCCGACGCGGCGGTGGTATCGCATGCGCGCGACTTTCTCTCGCGCTTCACGGGCGCCGAGCAGATCTACGTGAACATGCTGGGCGCGGCCAACAAGCAGGTGCCGGCCATCAAGATTCCGCAGGAGCCGGGCGTGCTCACCACGACGGCTGAAGTGGCGGGCGCGTTTTCGTCAGCGGGCGCGACGTTCATGGGTGATGCCTTCCGCAACGCCGATCGCTACTTCCAGGGTGAGACCTGGGTGGTGGGTGATGCCACGGCCGCGCGTTCACTCGATCGCGATTCGGTCGTGACCTCACTGCGTGTGCGGTACCGTGAAGACTACGAGCGCACCTGGCGTCAGGTGGTGCAGGCCACCACGGTAGTGCGTCCGTCAACCGTCAAGGATGCCGCCGAACGACTCGACAAGTTGGCCGGTGTGCAGTCGCCCATGCTGCAGGTGCTGCGCACCGTGGCCGTGAACACGGCGGTGGATTCGCTCATGCGCGTGGCGTTTCAACCGGTGCACGCGGTCACGCCGCCCGAGATCACCGACAAGTTCGTGTCGGAGAAGAATCAGCCGTACATGGATGGCCTGCTTGGTTTGCAGGGCGCGCTGCTGCAGGTGGCCAACATGCCGCCCGCCACGGACACGCCGAGCACGCAGGCGCTGGTGCAGGCGGCGCAGATGGCGGCGGGTGATGTGACCAAGGCGCGCGTGGCAGCCAAGCGTGTGTCGCAGAACTTTGACGTGAGCAGTGTGGGTGGTGCGCTGGCGTCACCGGTGGAGCAGTTGCTGCTCGCGCCCATTACGGGTGCGGAAGCGGTGCTCAAGACCGCGGCGAGTCAGCGTCCGCCGTCGCGCCGCGTGGTGGCAGCGGCGCCCGCGCCGGCGGCAGGAGGTGGCGGCGGTGGTGGTGGTGGTGGTGGTGGTGGCGGTGCGGCTGCGGAAGCGGCCATTCTGAACGAACGCGGTCGCGCCTTCTGCGCGCGTGTCGATCAGCTCACCGGCCGCTTCCCGTTCAACCCGTCGGCCACCGCCGATGCCAGCCTGGCTGACGTAAAGGCCATTCTTGCGCCGGGTGAGGGTGAACTGTGGGTGTTCCAGCAGGAGCGCCTGCAGCCCTATCTCGAAAAGCAGGGCAACGCCTGGGTGGCCAAGACGGGCGGCAAGCTCGAACTCTCGAAGAGCTTCGTGGACTTCTTCAATCGTGCTGCTGAGGTGTCGGCGGCGCTGTTTGCCGAAGATCCGAGTACGCCGCAGGTGCGCTGGCTGGCGAGTGGCGTCATTACCGACAACACGCCGTTGCTCATCCTGCGCAACAACGGCAAGGAAGCGCGCTTCGACAAGCGGTCCTTCAAGAACGAAGTGGTATGGCCGGCCACCAACGGGCGTGATGCGCAGTTGCAGGCGCAGTTCAAGAAGAACAAGCCCATCACGGTGCGGCAGGGTGGTGGTGACTGGGCCATCTTCCGCCTCGTGGCCGCCGCCGATCAGTTCGAAGGAGCGAGTGTGACGTGGAATGCCACGGGCAAGGACGCGGAACCGGTGCGCGTGAGCTTCGAGGCCATTCGCCGCGAAGCGTCGAATGTGCTCACGCGTGGCTGGTTGGGACGCATGAGCTGCGTGGCGCAGGTGACCAAGTAGGCACGTACGACCTCGAAACGTCGAACGGGCCCGGTGCACTTGGCATCGGGCCCGTTGTCATGTGAGCAATGCCGCGCGCTCTACTGCGCGCAGCCCAACTGCCCGCTGTAGCGCGTAATGATGTCGGCCTGATTCATGGTGCGCGCGGTACCACGCGCACTGCGCAACGCCGTGCAGGCCGGCCGCACCTCGTCGAGCAGCAGGTGCGCCTCGGCAATGCGGATATAGGCCCAGGTGCTGTCTTCCGGCGTTGGCAGGCGCAGCAGCACGCTGCGCAATGCGGGAATGGCCGAGCGCGCATCGTCGTCATTGGCGCTGCCCGGGTCGAGCGCCTTGGTGAGACTGTCGAGTGTCGTGCGGGCGGCCTGCCCCAGCGGCGAAATGGCGCGACCGGTCGGGGCGCTTGGCGCTGCGGGTCGATCGGTGTTTGTCGCCGATGACTCTGTGCCCGACGGCGCCGTGTTGCCTGGCGCGCCTGACGGTGCGGCTGACGGCGCGGCGCTGGCGCCTGCCGGATTGGCCGCAGGTGGTGTGGTCGCGCCTGTGGCGGCGCCCGACTGCTGCACGGAGCGCGCGGCCTGCTTGGCCTCGTTGAGCAGTTGGTCGGCGGTGCGCGAGGCAGAGTTCACCAGACGATCGACATCACTGGCGCGCGGCGCGCGCTGCTTGGTGAACCACCACCATCCGGCACCAGCCAGCAGCAGCACCGGCAAACTGGGCAGGGCAAAGCGTGGCAAGCGGAAGCTGCGGCGTGGCACCTGCACATCGACGCGCGGTGCGGCAGACGGAGTCGGCTTGGCCTTCGCAGCAGACGCTGCAGGTCGCGACGCGACCGGCGTGGGTTTGCTGCTCTTGTTGCTCCGGCGCGCCTTTTCGATTTCGTCGCGATCGAGCGTATGGATGGCGCGGGCGGCGCCCGGTGTGTCGACCTTCTCGAGCACCGATTCGGCGCTGGCGGCTGGAGTCGGGCGCGCAGCGGCGGGCGGCGCGGCGGGCGCGACCACCGCCGGCGTTGCGATGGCCGCTTCGAAGGCCTTGGCCAATGCGCCGGCGGATGCGGTGCGCTTGGCGGGATCCTTGTCGAGCGCCTGGTCAAACACCTGCTGCAGTGCAGCCGGCCAACGCACGTCGTTCTTGACGGTGATGAGCGGACGCGGCGTGGACACGAGCCGCGCGGTCATGCCGCGGTCGGGCGTGTTGGTGTCGAACGGCATGTCGAGCGTGAGGCACTGATAGGCCACGAGAGCCAGCGCGTACACGTCGCTGCGATGATCGATGTCGCTGCCGAGCAACTGCTCGGGACTCATGAACTCGGGCGTGCCGACGACAAAACCGGTGCGCGTGAGGCCGGACTCCTTCTCGTTGCTGCCGATGGCCTTGGCGATGCCGAAGTCCACGACCTTGCAGCGATCGCTGCCGTCCGCGTCATCCACCGTGACGAGGATGTTGTCGGGCTTGAGGTCACGGTGCACGATGCCGAGGCGATGCGCGGCGTCGAGGCCGTCGGCGACCTGGCGGATGATGCGTGCAGTGCGCTCGAGTGAAAGCGGCCCGGACTTCGCGAGCAGATTCTTGAGTGTGTCCCCGCTCACATACTCCATGGCCAGATACACGAGGCCATCGCCCGTTTCACCGAAGTCGAAGACGCGCGCTACGCGCTCATGCTCAATGCGGCTGGCATTGGCGGCTTCGCGATTGAAGCGGGCCACGGACGCCGGATCCTTGAGCAACTCGGGCCGCAGGACCTTGATGGCCGCCTGGAGGGGCAGACGCACATGGCGGGCAAGGTACACCTTGCCCATGCCGCCCTCACCGAGGAGGTCGGTGACGAGGTAGCGATCGGCCACTACCGACCCGATCAGGTCGCCTTCAGGATCTGCCGCGCGCAGCGTGGAGCCGTCGGCGGGGCAGAAGATGTTGGAATCGGCGTAGCTGGTCCCGCAAACGGGGCAGACTTTGGGCATGCTGGGGAAATGCGGTATGTTCCGGGGAATCACCCACCGGAGAATATGCTGATGACCGTCTCTCTGCTGTCCCGCCGCATGCGTCGGGCCCTGTTGGCGCCTGTGACGCGCAGGTTGCGTTTGCCCGGTCTGGGCTTGTCCCTGCTGGCCGTGGCCTCAACCGCGGGTGTCGTGTCGGCCCAGGGAAGCGGCGGAAAGCCGACCGTGGCCGTGATGTACTTTACCAACGGGGCCTTGGCGAACAATGCCGATTATGCGCCGCTGAGCAAGGGGTTGGCTGAAATGCTCATTACGGAGCTGGCGGCCAACACCAATATCCGGGTGGTGGAGCGCGACCGCCTGCAGGCCCTGCTCGAGGAGCAGAACCTGGGGGCGAGCGGCCGGGTGGAGAAGGAAACCGCCGCCAAGATCGGCAAGACGCTCGGCGCGTTGCACATGCTGATGGGCAGTTTCGTGATCGACCCCAAGGAGCGCATGCGCATGGATGTGCGAGCCATCAACACGGAAACGTCCGAGCTGGAGTACGCCGCGACCGTAACGGGCAAGGCCGACAACATGCTGGAGCTGCTGTCTCAACTTGGCGCCAAGCTGAACGCGGGGCTCAAGTTGCCCGCGGTGCCGGCCGGCGTGCAGGAAGGCGCGGCGGTTGGCGCCAAGGGACCCAATCAGCTCAAGTCCATGATGTTGCTCAGCCGCGCGCTCGAGCAGCAGGATCGCAAGAACAACACGCAGGCCATTGCGCTCTACAAGGAATCGCTGGCCGCCAATCCCGACAACGCGCGGGCCAAGACGCTGCTGGCCAGCCTGGAGCGCGGTACGAAGGAGTAGGTACGGCGCAGAACGCGTGACCGGCTGCACACAAAACAAACGGGGGTGATCCACTCGGATCACCCCCGTTGTCGTGTCCTCTCCAACGTCCGTCGTCAGTTGGTCATGACCTGGCGGTCACGTCCCCTTGCGGACCTTGGACCGCACGTTGGACGCCGGCGAGAAGAATGTGGCGCTGATCGTCGACGTTGTGTTCACGCCCGTGATGGCGTAATCGGTGCAGGGACTGCTGCTCATGGCGCAGATGGACCCGCTGCCAAAAAATCCGTTCGCGCCGTTGAAGCCGTTGAGGAACACGGTGAATCCCGCTCCACTGGGGACGGACAGGTTGCAGATGGTCGTGGGACTGTTGTCGCCCTGCGCGCGCGAACAGCTTGGCGAGAAGTTGTTGCCGCTGATGGCGAGGATACCGCCTTCCGAACCCGAGAGCGTCACGGTGATCGTCACGGGCGGCACGGGAATGAAGCGGGCCGTGACTTCCACGTTGCCGTTGGCCGTGAGCGTGCAGGACGAACTGCTGCCAAACGAGGCGCAGGCCCCGCCCCATCCCGCGAAGCTTTGTCCGCTTTGCGGCAGGGCGAGGAGTGTTACGCTCGTCCCACCCGGCACGGACTGCACGCAAGTGCTGCCGCTCTGCACGGTCGTGCCGGTGAACGTGCAGTCGATGCCGTTGGAGTACATCTCCATTGGGTCATCGATGAGGATGGTGCCGGTGCCGGTGTTGTTCGACTCGGGGCTCACCGAGATGAGCCCGGTGGGCGGACCGAACGTGGCCGTCACGCTGGCGTTCTGCGTGACGATGAAGGTGCAGGATACCGAGCTTGAGGCACAGGCGCCGCTGTAGCCCGAGAACGTCTGCTCGGCACCCGGAATGGCCGTGAGCGTGAGGTTGCGGCTCACGTCCACCAGCGTGGTGCACTGCCGGCTGGTTTCGCCTTCGGCCAAGGTGCAGGTGAAGCCGCTGCTGGTGGTCACCGACCCGAACCCACCCTGCGAACCGGCGGCGAGGTTGAGTGTCAGCAGTACCTGACGGCGCGTGAACACTGCGGTGACGGTGCGGGCCTGGTCGACTGTGACCTGACAGAGTCCCGTGCCGCTGCAGGCACCGGTCCAGCCGCTGAAGTTGCTCTCGCCGTCGGGCAGCGCGGTGAGCGTGAGCGTCGTGCCGTTGGGCACGGTGGCGCTGCAGGTTCCGCTGTTGGAGCCGTTGGCGCGCAGGCAGCTGATGACACTGCCCGCAAACACCTGTCCGTCACCCGTGCCGGTGGGCACGACGGTGATGACCGCCGGCGGATCGAACTGCGCGGTCACATTGCGCTGCGTGCCGGTGATGGGCAGCACGCAGGTGGTGCCCACCTGGCCTGCACAGTCGCCGCCCCAGCCACGGAAGGAATTGCCCGAGAGCGCTGCCGCAGACAGGGTGATGCTGGTGCCCTCGTTGAAGAGCGCGGTGCACGCGCCCTGGCCACTGGCTCCCACGAGGTTGCAGGAGATGCCGGCCGGCGTGGAGGTGATGATGCCGCGGCCATCACCCGTGCCACGAATGGACACCGTGACCGGTGCCTCGAAGCGCGCATTGACCGTGCGGTCGCCGTTCATGGTGACCTGGCAGGTGGTGGCGGTGCTGCCCGAACAGGCGTCCCCACTCCAACCGCGGAAGATGCTCTGTCCGGCCGGCGTGACCGACAGCGTGACCACGGCGCCTTCGACGAACGTGCCGCTGCAGGTGCCGGTGGTGGTGCCACCCTGCGACACGCAGAGAATGCCGCCCTGATCGGCGTTGATGGTGCCCAGACCCGAGCCGCTGCCGGTAAGGCGCAGCGTGCGCAGCGCGCGGAACACGATACCCACGTTGCGCGCGGCGTTCATGTTGACCGTGCAGGCGGCGCCCTGCGTGCCGGCGCAGTCACCCGCCCAGCCCACCAGTTCACTGCCTGAGGCCGGTGTGGCCGTAATCACCACCGACTGATCGCCGGGGAAGGTGAAGCTGCAGGCGCCCGTGGCCTGCTGCCCGCTGATGGTGCAGTTGATTCCCGCGGGCGCCGAGGTGAGCGTACCGTTGCCGCTGAATCCCGACGAGGCAATGGTGAGCACCTGCGGCTGCGGCACGACGCGCACGTCGACGGAGGCGAGGCGGTTGCCCACTTCGGCCACAATGCGCGTGACACCCGGTGCGACCGCGGTCACCACACCGGCCGCATTCACCGTGGCCACGCTGGGTGCGCTGCTGCTGAAGGTGGGGGTGCGACCCGTGACCGTCTGACCCGCGCCGTTGGTGATCTGCGCGGTGAGGGCCATGGTGCGCGCCACTTCCACGCGCAGCGGCTGACCCGGGGCGACCACATTGGCCGGCGGCGCCGTGAGCGTGATGTTGGCGATGTCGGTGAGCGGGATGGGGTCGGTGACCGTGTTGGTCTGACCCGGGCGGAGCGAGAAGGGCCCGATGCGCTGGCGATCAACACTCAGTCCGTCGAGCAACAGCTCGAGTTCGAGTTCGACCACGCACTCATCGCTGGCCACCGCGCCGGAGAGGCCGGCCCGATTGGCGTCCCGCAGACAGTTGGCGAGGTCGAGCCCGATGGGGACCTGCTGACTACCGGCGGTATTGAGTGCGATGGTCTGCGTCGACAGCGGCACGGTGCCGCCGGCCGCGAGGAGATAGCGGGCGCTGACCCGCACCTGCGCGGTCTGCGCCGTGTTGGCCTGCACCGCCATGGAGAAGGCGACGCGGGCGGGCTGGTCGGTACCTGGGGCGACGACGTCGTTATCGCCGGCACAGGCACTGAGCAGCGCGGACATCGCGCAGGCCGCGCCGAGGCGCAGTGCGCCGGGGCGCAGCACGCGCGTCAGGCGGAAAGGAAGCATGGTTGGCATGGGCGATTAGAACCGGGTCGCGATGACGAGACCCGCAGTGCCGCCAAAGAAGGCAGTCCGGGGTGCCGTGCCGGTGATGCGCGGGCGAAGCTGACCGCCCTGCGCGCGGAGGTACGGCTGGATGGTGAAGGTGCCGGCGCGGTGCACGAGACCGAGCGTGCCGCCGCCGCTGATGACACCCGACGTGGCCAGACCCTGATTGATGGCCAGGCCGGAGTGCATGCGGCCATCACCAGTGAAGAGCAGGTCGGTGGAACCCGAGAGCGGAATGCTGGTGCGCAGACCACCGTCGAAGTAGTTGCCGCTGGTGCCGGCCACTTCGCGGCCATCGCGTTCGTAGCGCGTGCGGAAGCGGTTGGAGCCCCAGAGCACGAACTCGCGCACGCGCGGCACGGCAAACTGGATCTGCACGTCGGTGGTGTAGATCGGACCCAGTGTGACGGTGGCCAGCGGAGCCGCTGCACTGCCCGCGGCCGGATTGCGCAGCTCATCGTCAGCAAACACGTCCACGGCGCCGGTGAGGCTCACGCGATGACCGCCGATGAGGCGATCAAGACCGAGGGAGCCACGCACCACATTGCCGGGCTGGAAGTCCACCGAGGGCGAACCCGCCGCGATGGCGGCGATGGGCTGATAGGTGCCGCGCAGTTCGTACGAGCCACCGATGGCCACCGCCCAACCGAGCACTTGCTTGGCGGCCACGAGACCGACCGTGCCACTGGGGCCCGCGCCAACGGGCGGCGTGCCGAGGCCCAGCGCCGGAGCGGCAATGGCGCGCAGCACGGTGAGGTTGCTGTTGGTGAGCTCGGTCTTGCCGGTGGGCACATTGCCGCCGGCCGTGAACGTGATGGCGTCGTTGAACAGGCGACCAGTGGCGCGTACACGCACGTCGGTGGGGCCGTACAACGTGGATGTTGTGCGGGAGCCGGCCGAGCCAAGCTTGGGATCGTAGGTCAGGCGCGCGTACGAGAAGGCCGACTGCACGTCCACCGTCCAGGCTGTGCCGATGGGCAGGGCCAGACTCACGGGGACGGAGAACTGCTCGATGCTGCGCAGACGGATGGAGTCGCGTCCGCCAACGCCCGGCTGCTGAAAGCCGACGCCGCCAAACGAAATGACATCAGCGGTGGCGCCGGCGGCAATGATGCCGGTGCCAATGAGACGATCCTGGGCCGAGAGAGCAGCCGGCAGGCCGAGCGCGAGCACGCAGCCGGCCAGCGCGCCGATGCCTCGGGTGTGAAGCGTAGGCGAGGTCATGGGCGGATGATGGTGATGATGACGGTGGCCTGCGCCGCCGGGAACGAGGGATCGAGAGCCGAGCTCACGGCGCGCGACACGTTGGTGATGAGGTCGAGCGGACGGTTGAGTCGGTCGACCGTGCTGGAGATGGCGCCGTCGAGCGGGCGCACACCGGGCACGAGCACCGGCGAGCCGGTGCCGATGGCGCCGATGGCGCGCACATCGAGTTCGCGCGTACGGGCCTGACGGAATGACGGGTCGAGTCGCTGCGCCTCACGGAAGGCCGCCGAGGCACCGCGGAAATCGCCGTCGTAGAAGCGCTGCATGCCCTTGCCATAGGCCAGGAGGGCCGCAACGCTCTTGGTGGGCTGCTGCTCCACCTCGGCGCGCTCGGCCGGCGTAAGCACGACGCCCAGCGACTCGAACAGCCGCAGCACGAGGGCCTTCTCCGCGGCCAGGATCTCATTCAGTGGGGCGCTGGCGTCCACGGCCTGCGTGACGGTCGCGCGCTCCACATCGCCGATGCGCGCGCCAAGGCGCAGCGTGTTGCCACCGAGCATGGCCTGCACCGAACCAAACACGAGCTTCTCGGCGCTCACCAGCTTGCCCACACGCGGCGCGGTGGCCGAGTCGACGCGGCCGGAAGCCGCGAGGTCGAGTTCGCGCAGTACTTCGCCGAAGCGCGCCCGCTCGACCACGCGCACGGACTTGCTGCGCGAGAGGTCGGTGGAGACGAGGTCGGCGAGCGCGAAGGCCAGCGGTGTGAGTGTGGTGTCGTTGGTGGGCGCCGCGAAGGGCGGGACGCCGACGGTGCCGCGGGCACTGAGTCGGCCCGCTTCGCCGGCCAGAGCCTGGGCATCGGCGGCGGCAGGGGTGGGCGCGGGATTGGCGCGCGGGCCGCTGCAAGCGGCCACGAGCACGGCGAGTGCCGGGAAGGCTGGGGCGTACCAGGCGCGGGCGGTACGCGGATGCATGCGCGGCGGGCGCAGTCGCATTGGCAGCTTGGTGAGAGACAAGGTCGGGGGCCGACGTGCGTCGGCACCGGCTTGCACGCGATTCTTCAATCGGTGCAATCGTGCGAATGTGTGATATAGCCAGTGGAGAATCAAGCGAAGCGTGCGGGAAGTGCATAACCTTCCCGTAACCTCTGTCCGGTGGGAGATGCCATGCCGAGTTCCTTGCCGCCATCGATGTCGTGTTCCGTGTCCCTTCCGGCCCGCCGTGTGACACTCGTCACCATGACGGCACTCGGCGTCTCGCTGTTGCTGGGCGCCTGCGCCACGAATCCAGTGACGGGACGACGCGAGCTGTCCCTGGTGTCGGAAGCGCAGGAAATCCAGATGGGCAAGCAGGCCTCACAGAACGATGTGCGGCGCGTGGGAGAACTGGCCGGCACCCCGGCGGAGGCGCTGGTCAAACGCATCGGGGTGCGCATGGCGGCGCAGTCGGAACGTCCGTCGCTGCCTTGGGAATTTCATCTGCTCGACGACGCGGCCGTGAATGCCTTTGCCTATCCGGGCGGGTTCATCTTTGTCACGCGCGGGCTGCTCACGCATCTGAACAGCGAGGCCGAACTGGCCGAAGTCATCGGCCACGAGATCGGGCACGTGACGGCCAAACATTCGGTGGCGCAAATGAGTCAGGCGCAGTTGGCGCAGATTGGGCTCGTGGGCGCGAGCATCTTTTCGTCGACCGTGGCCAAGTACGGTGATGTGCTGGGCACGGGCGCGTCCCTGCTGTTCCTCAAGTTCGGACGCGATGACGAGTTGCAGTCCGATGCGCTGGGCTTCAAGTACTCGCTGGCACTCAAGTACGATGTGCGCGAGTCGCCCAAGGTGTTCACCACGCTCGGCCGCCTGAGCGGCGGCGCGGGTCGCATTCCCGAGTGGCAGAGCACGCACCCCGACCCGGGCAATCGCGTGCAGCGTGCCGAGCAGCGCATTGCCGCCACGCCGCCGGCGGAGTTGCAGGGGCTGACGGTGAACCGCGACAGCTATCTCAAGCTGCTCGACGGCATGGTGTTCGGCGAGAATCCGCGTCAGGGTTACTTCAAGGGCGTGCGTTTTCTGCATCCGGACCTGCAGTTCCAGCTCGACTTCCCGGCCAATTGGCGCACAGCCAATCAGCCTGATGCCGTGGTGGGCTTGAGTCCCGATCAGCAGGCGCAGATGGTGCTGCAACTGGCCGAGGGCACACCGGCGGCCGCGGTGTCGCGCTTCGTGCAGCAGCAGGGCATCACCGTCAAACAGACGTCGCAGAACTCGGTCAATGGGCTGGCGTCGGCGCAGGCCAGCTTTGATGCGCAGACCGAATCCGGTGTGCTGAACGGACTGGTGGTGGCGGTGGCGCATCGCAATCAGACCTACCTGCTGCTGGGGCTCACCGTGCCGGCGGTTGCGGGACAGCGTGGTCCCGAACTCGAGGCGTCCATGCGTTCGTTCCGCCCGGTGACCGACCAGGCGGTGCTGAATGTGCAGCCGGCCAAGGTGCAACTGATGACGCTGCCGCAGCGCATGACGGCGCAGGAGTTCGTGCAGCGCTATCCGAGCAGCATACCGGCCGAGCAGGTGTACATCATCAACGGCGTGGAGGCGGCGACGACGCTGCCGTCGGGGACCGTGGTGAAGCGCGTGGTAGGTGGCGTGACGCCGTAAGCGGCGCGGCGCTCGCTCGTCAGCCGGAGGTGACGTGCTGATGGTGCGGCGCGCGGAGGGCGGCGCGTAGCAGCACGGTGCCCAGCACGCACACGGCGGCGCCGACCACAAAGGGCCAGGTGAGTCCGGCCAACTGGGCCACGCCGCTGGCCACCATGGGGCCCACCACGCGCCCGAGCGAGGCGGCGCCCTGGTGTGCGCCCAGCACCCCGCCGCGTTCGTGCGGCTCGGCGGCAGCGGCCACGAGGCCGCTCATGCTGGGGTTGAAGCAGGCCGAGCCCACGGCAAAGAGGGCCAGTGTGCCGCAAAGCCAGAACACCGACTGTGCGAGCGGAATGCCGGCGAGGCCGAGGGCGATCATGACCGTGCCAAACTGCGCGAGGGCCGGGGCACCAAAGCGTTGCGTCAGCCGGCCAATGACGCCGGCCTGAATGGACACGGAGATGGCGCCCGTAATGCCGTAGACCCAGCCCAGCGTGCGTGGCCCGATGCCCAATCGTTCGGCACCGAACAGGGCCATGGTGCTCTGGAAGATGGCTACGGCCGCGACTACGACGAGCGTGGCAAAGAGCAGATCGCGCAGAATGGGGCGGCGGAAGTACGCCGAGAGCGGCTGACGTGTGCTGGTCTTGCTGCGACGCGCTTCGGGCGGCAGGGATTCGGGCAGGCGAAAGACCGTGAGCGCAAAGGCCAGCAGAGAGAGCAGGGCGGCGGCATGCGCCACGCGGCCCATGGAGGACCCGTCGTCGGCATTGCCGGCCAGGAGTCCGCCAAGAGCCGGTCCGAGGATGAAGCCCATGCCGAAGGCCGAACCGAGCAGGCCGAGGGCCTTGGGGCGGGTGGCGTCGGTGGTGATGTCGGTGGTGTAGGCGTAGGCCGTGGAGATGTTGCCGGCCGCGAGCCCGGAGATGATGCGCGAGATGGCGAGCGTGAGCCCGGTGTCGGCGTAGGCCAGCATCCACGAGGCGGCCGCGTTGGCCAACAGGGTGGCCAGCAACACGGGGCGTCGGCCGATGCGATCGGACAGCCCGCCCCAGAGGGGTGCGCCGACCAGTTGCCCCACCGAGTAGAGCCCGAGGAAGAAGATGACCGACGACGGCGCCACCCCGATGCGCTCCGCGTAGAACGGGAACACCGGGATGATCATGCCGAAGCCGATCAGGTCGAGAAAAACGACGAGGAAAAGCGTGAACACGGGCGGAGGGGTGGCTGAGGCGAGCGTAAGCGCGAAGATTGGGGCATGACCTCCGCTCCCGGCAGTCCCGATCCCGCGCGTTCGGCGCAAATTCTCGACGACCTGCAGGATGCGGTGCAGCGCATGCATGTGCTGACCAAGTCGCCCCGCGTGGTACTGGCGGCCGGCACACGGTATGAGGGCGCCCGTCCCATGGCCTGGCAGGTGCTGTTCGAGCGCAGCCTGGGCCCCGGGCATCCGGCTGTGGTGTACCGCGGGGGCAGCGCCACCACTCTGCCACGGGTGCTGATGGACGGCTTTGACTCCGAGCCAACGCTGGCGCCCGACTGGGCGGTTTCCCGATTGGGCGACGCGATGCGTGCCGGGCCCGTGGTGCAGGTGTTTCGCGCCGACCGTCTGCCCGATGATGTGAGTCGCGCGCTGGTGGGCGTGCTGGTGTTCGAGGAGGACGGTCTCACGCTGGCCGGCGTGCGCGCGCTCACGCAGGAACTCGGTCTCGCGTGAAGCGTGATGGCTGACACGAATGACAATGTGAGCGCGAATGCACACGCCACGGCGACGGCCGATGCGAAGGCAGCGTCAAGCGCGGCGTTGGTAAAGACCAGACGGGTTCCGCGTGAGCTGCGCGCGTGGAAGGCTCTGCGCGTGGCGCGGCAACTGCCGGACGGTGTGTCCGACCCGGCATTTCGTGCGTTGGTGCAGCGCATCGATGGTGGACCCATGCATACCAGTCCACCGGTCGCGCTTTATGCCGACGGCGAAGCGGCGTTCGCGCGCATGGGTGAAGCGATTGCGTCGGCCGTGCGCGAGGTGCTGGTGGAGACCTACATCCTGCGCGACGATCGTATTGGCGAAGCGGTGCAGACGGCGCTGCTGGCCTGTGCAGCGCGCGGTGTGCGCGTCTGTGTGCTGGCCGACGCGGTGGGGTCGTTCACAACGCGCGAGCGCTTCTGGGATCGGCTCACCGCAGGCGGTGTGGCCGTGCGGCACTTTCATCGCTTCTGGCATCATCCGCTCGAGGCACTGCGCCGCGATCATCGCAAGCTGCTGGTGGTGGATCGACGCGTGGCGTTCACCGGCGGCATGAACATCGCCGAAGAGTACGGGTCGAGTATTCGGCGGCACCATGACGCGTGGCGTGATTCGGCGGTCGAGCTGCGTGGGACGGTGGCCGAGGAGTTGGCGGCGGTGTTTGCCGAGGGCTGGGACCGCGCGCGCGGCGAGCCGCTCCCGGGCCTCGAGTACGTGAGCTGGGCCGATGGCGTGGTGCATGGCCCCCCGCGTGTCGAGCGGCCGTTCAGTGCGCGGGCGCTGAGTGCACGCGTGCAATGGCAGGTGCAGAGCCGTCTGGCGCGGCGGTTGGCGCGTCGTCGTGATCGGACACGGGGCCGACTGGTGCGGCGTCCGCTGGGTGAGACGGGCACACCAGACGGTGACGAGCCGTCGGTGCTGGTGCTCGATCCTCGTCCGGGTCGGGCGCAGCGCGAGACGCTCACCATTCTCGCGGCGCTCGTGGGTGGTGCGCGCAAGCGGCTCTGGATTACGACGCCGTATTTCGCGCCGCCCACGCGGGCGCTGCGCATGCTGGCGGGGGCGGCCGCGCGCGGCGTGGATGTGCGGCTGCTCTTGCCGAGTGCGCGCACGGATGTGCCGCTGGTGCGGCATGCGGCGCATGGCGCCTATGCCATGTTGCTCAAGCGCGGCGTGCGCATTTACGAGTATGCGGCGGCCACGCTGCACGCGAAGACGTTGGTGGTGGACGACACGGTGGGACTGATCGGGTCGTCGAACCTCGATTTTCGATCGTTCTGGCTGAATGCGGAGTGCAATGTGCTGGTCTTTGATGCGGGCTTTGCAGGGGAGTTGGCGGAGGACTTTCTCGAGGATGTGGCCGATAGTGAGGAGATTGCGGCGGCGGCCTGGGAGGCACGGGGCTTCGGGCACAAGCTGCTGGATGCGGGAGCACGGGCCATGCGCTGGGCGCTTTAGTCATGGCCATGTGCGGGAATCCCTGACGTCGGGCCTGTCTCTCCCCGATAGAGGAAGGGCCTGAAAAGTGCGACCCTCTGCACTGTGTCGCGTGTCGGGGGCCGAAACGCCGAAGGCAGGTGGTGGACCCGACGCGCCAACTGGTGTGCTGCACCAGGAGGGTTGTCCATGTCCGTCATTCAGAGTGCTGCCGTGCGTTCGTCTCCCGTTTCGATCACCGCCGTAGGTGGTCCCATCCTCGTCGCCAGTGACGGTACGTCGGTTTCCAGCGACGCGCTGTTCAACGCCGCGCGGTTGGCGGCGCGTGCGTATGGGGGCGAGGTCGCCATTCTTGGGGTGAGCGAGCCCGTGCCCGGTGTGGCGGCGGGCGTGGATGTGTTGCCGGTGCCGCCGGCGTTGGATGAGGTGCGGCGTCAGCATCTGTTGGACGATCTGCGTCGCGAGGTGTCGGTGTCGGCCTCGGGTGACCCGGCCTGGCCCATTCATGCGCTGATTGGTTCGCCGGCGCGCACGCTGGCCCTGGCCGCCGATCAACAGCATGCCACGGTCATCGTGATGGGCATCGGGCGGCACAATCCGCTCGATCGGCTTTTCGGCACGGAGACCACACTGGCCACGCTGCGCGAGTCGCGCGTGCCCATTCTGGCAGTGGGGCCGACGTTTCCGTCGCAGCCGGTGCGCGCCGTGGTGGGGCTCGATTTCAGCGTGGCCAGTGTGCAGGCGGCGCACATGGCGCTGCAGTTGCTGCCACCGGGTGGGCAGCTCACGCTGGTGCATGTGCGGCCGCGTTTTGAACATCCGTCGTCGGAGTGGGCGGCCTGGGATGCCGACTACGGTCGTACGTTGCCGCCGCTGTTCGAGCAGGTGCGCGCGCAGCTCGATGTGCCGGACCATGTGCTGGTGGAGACGGTCACGCTGCGTGGCGATCCGGCGCCGAGTCTGTTGGCGTATGCGCAGCAGGTGAATGCGGAGCTGCTGGCAGTGGGCACGCAGCGGCACAGCCTGTACGAGCGCATCATGGTGGGCAGTGTGGCCACGAAGGTGCTGCGCACGGCGAAGATCGGGGTGTTGGCGGTGCCGGGGAAGGAGTAGGGGGCGGGGTTACGCGAGCCTCAGCCGACGCCCTTTCGGTTCCGGCACGGTGCGGCCGTCTTCACGGGCCGCATCGATCCACAACGCGATGGCGTCTTGCGCCTGCGCCACGGCTTCGGCCGGCGTCGTGCCGTGTGCCATGCAACCCGGCAGCTCCGGCACGTCCACGGCATAAACCATGTCTTCCGCGCTCCAGTAGACGATCAGTTCGTACTTGTACGGGCTCACGGGTCGTCTCCTTCGAGGGTGGTCAAACCATAGCGCAGCAGCACGGTGCGGACTTGGCGGACACTCAATAGCTGACGCCGATGGCGCCATCGTGCACAAGGCACGCTTGGCGAAGAGAAACAGTTAGTCTCGGAGGCGCGGACGAATATGCGCCAATAACAGCGTGTCACAAAAATGCAATAGGACAATCGCCCCATTTCTTGATCTGGGAAACGCGAATACCCTACTGCCGCTTCACGCCAATTGTCGTGAGCCGCAGGACAGAGGGCTTCCCAGAGAATCGGCAAAAACCCAGCAATCGGTCGTCAGTTCGATGCGTGCAACAGTACCTCATCATGAATCGATGCCAAGCATGATCGACGTGGCCAGGCTGACCGAGGCAATAGCCCGACTCAGTCATACGTTGAACGCTGAGGCCCGGCGGACTGGCGAGGACTCCTGTACCTGGGACGTACGGGTATCCACCGGGGCCAAAGTCGACGATGGGCGGCGTGTACCGGCAGGACCTTCAGTCTATGCCGGCAGCGCTGGTATTGGTCTCGCGCTAGCGTACGCCTATCACTGCACCCGCGATCAAGCCAACCGCCGGTCGGCTCTCGCCGCCATGAGGCACGCATTCGAGCAGGCCGGCTCACTCGCACCGGAACGCTTTGGCTTCCACGATGGCCTCTCCGGAATCGCCTATGCGCTTGCGGTCGCGGGACAGTTGTTGGACAGCGATGAACTTGCTGAGCGCGCACGGCGGATTGTCGCGAGAATCGCGCTGCGCCGACCCGCTGATCAAGGCGGTGACGTAATCGGTGGTGAAGCCGGCGCTATTCCAGCGCTCCTTGCTCTTGGACAGACATATGGGATAACTGACGCCGCACCGATCGCCGTGGCAATGGGGCAGTCCTTGCTTCGTACGGCTGCACGACTTCCGTCGGGGTGGGCTTGGGCAAACATGCAGTACTGCCGTCGGCCACTCACCGGACTCGCGCACGGCGCCAGCGGATACGCTGCTGCCCTGCTCGAACTGGCTGCGCACACTCAAGAAGTGGAGTTCTGGTACGGTGCCTGCCAAGCATACGCATATGAGCGCTCGCAGTTCCTACCGCAGGTAGCCAACTGGCCAGACTATCGCTGTAACGAACTCTGGCGCGCCATGTACGAAGTGGGAGAAGACGGAGTTGGGCGCATGCTCGCAGAGGGTAAAGCGGCAAGCCTTACCACCACATCCCACATGACGGCGTGGTGTCATGGTGCGCCAGGAATCGGCCTGTCAAGAATCAGAGCGTTCGAACTCGACGGCGACGACCGGTTGCTCGCTGAGGCGTGTACCGCCGCCACGACCACGATTGCCAGCTTGCGCGATGAGTCGGCGAACTACTCACTTTGTCATGGCCACAGCGGCAATGCAGAATCCGTGCTTCGCGTAGCGCGTGGCGCGCCGGGCACCATTCGGTGCGAGCAAGCCTACTCCCGGCTACAGCAGATGTGCGATCTGATCCTCGACGGGGAATCGCCAAAGCACGGTACGATCGGCCCGCTCCCCGATCCTACGCTCATGCTGGGCAACGCTGGGTTTCTGTACGCTCTCGCCCGCCAAATCGATGCAACTCTACCGTCGGTTCTTCTGGTAGAGCCGTCCTCCTCTGCGCTGGAACTGACGAACGAGAGTGCGGCAAGACTTGAAGAACTGCAGGCTGAGGCCTTCGCCCGTTGCAGCGTCAACACCGCTGCTCTCCTTCCGTCTGTTCACGGGCACATTGCGCGGCGCACGTGGCTTCGCGCTGACCGGCATGCATCTCCAGACAACATCAGGACGCAACTGCGCGGACACTTCGAAGGAGGCGGTGAAGAAACGGCAGAGGTTGTCACAGCCATACTTCAGGACGAAACGCACTCCGAGCTGCTCGGCCAGAAGCTGGATGATGTCGAGGATACGCTCGATCGAATGGCTGTATCCGCACTATCGGACCAAAGCAGCGAGCGCGTGCGCTGGCATCTATCAAAGCGCGTTACGCTTTCTCGCCCGAACACCATAGGCGAAGCAACACTGAACCTGCTCATACGCGATGGATTCAAGACACGCGAGATCGAGTTGACGCCGTTCGCGCACTCAGTGCTACAAACCCTGCGTCAGCCGGTCACGCTGCAACACGTGGCAAGCAGGCTTATGGGACAGCGGACGAACCGGCTCGAGGAGACGGCTACTGCGAAATTCACGGATGCAGTAAGACGGCAAGTGTCGAGTGCGATCGCTGCGGGCATCGTCGTGCCCGCTTGGGCATCGATCGGCGAAAACTCAAGCTTTGATCTCGAACAATGACGTACACGCTCAGCACCCAGTTCGTTGCTCGCGTGGCAGGACAACCCAGCAGTCAGCTCACCACGATCTGCGCGCCGGGGTGGACTTACCAGCTTCAGGATCTCCAGCGTGCACGTAGTGCTCTCGGCCAACAGCAAAAGAAGGTTGAACAGCACCTGTACGAGCGCATCGCGACCGCGAATGTGGAAGTGCGCGCATCGCTGATCAACTTGCGTCGCGATATTCACAACGGGCGCCTCGGCCAGGTTCGTAAAGTACTCGACATGAACTCTCTCGATCATGACACACGGTCGTTGATCGAGGCGCTGTTGCAAACGGCAGAGCACGCGGAAGCGGCGGTCCGGACCGTCGAGGAATCCTACGCCATTGCCCTGAAGGCTGGGCAAGAGGCACTACTAGATCTGGCAAACGACGAAGACTTTCGAAAGGGGTTGCTGCTTTCCTCCAGAGCACTCCATGACGTCGTAATCCGCGACCCACTCAGCAAGAGCCGATCGAAGCGTGAGCAGATTGTTCGCGGCTTGCTGCGCTATGCTACGCGATCCATCACCAAGACCACGCCATTTGGCGCGTTCTGTACGGTGATCGCGGGAAAGGTCGCGGAGAACGCCTCCAAGTCGAGTCAATCATTCGACTTGGTCGGTGATTTGACCAAGGAATCATTTGTGCGGATCAATCGTTCGTTGCTGCCCGCGATGTGGGACAAACTGAGCAGTCACCATCTCGTTCGCCGTCATTTGCCGGTTGCTCTGAACCCATCTGTGAGAATCGTCGAAGGCCACGTCGAGTGGATCGTTGAGAGGGAGGGTATTGAGTCCTATCGACGGACCGCCGTGACGCGGACGAACTTGTACGTTCTCGATGCGTGCAGGACCCGTCCTGGCATCAGTCTTTCAGAGCTGCACGGGCTCCTGCTTGAAGCAGCTGGGGGGACGTCTCCGGAGCAATCGGGTGACCGAGCATGGCAGTTTCTCGACTCGCTGCTCAGTGCGGGAATTCTCATCTTCGACCATCAAGTCAGCGTATCGGATCCCGCGTGGGACTTGAAGGTCCGCGACCTGCTTTCTGGCATAGACGTTCCAGAGGCTCAACGCATCGTAAGCACGCTCGGACGTGTTCGTGCCCGCATAGACGGGTTCGTGCGTGAGAACAGTGTACAGCGCGCAGTGACTCTGGATGAACTCGCAACAGACGTGCAGGAGGCGGCGGAAGCACTTGGAGGGCCACTTCGGGCGACAAACGGTCTTGTGCTCTATGAGGACTGCGGCGCCAAGGCCGAGGTCGTTATGAACCCCAATCTGATGGACGCAGGGCGGCAGCGGACCGTCGCGGCGCTGCTCGACGTATTGATACGCCTCTCCGCTCAGAACGACCAGATGGAAACCATGCATGCCGTCTTCATGCAATGCTACGGCGCAGAAACTCGACAGGTGCCACTTATCCAGTTCTATGAGGACAGCTTTCGTGTACACTACAAAGACCACTTTCGATTCGAGAAGAACCCAGAGCTCGCGATGAGGGAGAACTACGATCACCTGAATCCTCTTGGATTGAGGTCGATTGCGCAACGCGCCGCCGTTCGTCGCAGGCTTATTGAGATCATTGCAGCAAAGATTCAGGCAAGTCCGACCGATCAGACGGCACAGATCTGCCTCAACGAGCTTGACGAGGCGCTCCAATTGGCGGAACCACAAGTTCTCCCACCGTCCTTCGCCATGTTTGTTCAGTTCCAGAGCGATGGTCGGGATCATGCCAATGACCTGATGGTTTGGCCAGAGGCAAGAGCGTACGTGGGCATGGGCAAATATTACAGCCGCTTCCTCCATGCTCTTCCGGATGGATTCCTGGATCAGACGCGCGCTGAGGCAAACGCTGAATTGCGCGTGCGATTTGCCGAGCTTTCGGATGATGCGAACTTCAACCCCAATCTTCACCCGCCGATTCTGCGGGGAGTCATCGCGTACCCAACGCGGCCAATCACGACGGAAGCATCTCAAGTTTACCAGTGTACCGACCTTGTGGTTGAAACAGACGGAGAACGTGCGCTGCGTTTGATTCATCGGCCGACCGGCGACACGATCGTTCCGGTCGACCTGGGCTTCCTCAATCCGCAGATGCGCCCAGCCTTGTATCGGCTCCTGACAGTGTTTCAGCCCTTTGGAGTTGCAGCCCTGCCAATTGAGCCAGTCATAACTGCGGTCACCGTTCAGAAGTCCAAACTTTCGGAAGATGTCCGCGTAGATGGTGAACCGGACATCGGAACGAGATGGCGGGCGATTCGTACGCCCCGTGTTTGCGTCAATGATTTCGTCGTTGTGGCTCGCGCACGGTGGACTATCGCGGTAGAAGACGTACCGAAACCAAGTCCAACGCATTCTCTCGCGAGCTACTTGCTGCTGCTACAAAGGTGGCGTGACTACATAGGCCTGCCGGAACGAGTCTTCGTTCAATACCGCCCGAACCAGCGGCACACGAAAACTTCTGATCAAGTGTCAACAAAGACCAGATCGCAACCGCGAAAGCGCGGATCCTCTGACCTGTACAAGCCGCAGTATGTGGATTTCAGGTCGCCCGTACTGATCGACTATTTCATCAAAACATACACGGAGCTGCCGCAAGGTGCTCTGCTGTTCGAAGAGGTACTTCCGCATCCGTCGAACGGCATCGAGTCGGAATCTGGTCAGCATGCGATGGAGTGTGTGCTGCACTTCAACACCACCGATCGCGCTGATGCTAAAGGCACGGTGAACACCCCATGAGAATGGAACCTCAATAAGATCTTGGGCCGCACCCAGGTCACAATCCAACCAACCAACCAACCAACTGGAGAAAACATCGATGAGTGGTGAAGCACTCAACTTCGACGACTTTGAGATTCAGTCGTTCGAAACGACCACCGAGCGTGCGCGCGCGCCACGCGGCACGGTGATCGGTCAGTCCGAATTGCCGATCGTTGACACCGGGTACAACGATCCGAACTGTAACCCCACGTACACGCAGAACTCTTCGTGCGGTGGAAGCGTGTCATGTGCTGGCGCCGAGCAGTGCAACACTGGCGCGACTTGCGGCTTCGGCTGCGGCCAGACAGACACCAACTATACCTATGGCTCCTCCAGTGTCTGCGACTGGTGCGAAACGGGCCAGTGTGGTGCGACTGAAGGCTACGGCGGTAGTTGTACGGGTACCACCTGCACCCCAGCTTGCCAAGGCGCAACATCTGTGGATGCGGGTTGCGCAACGAGCGTAGGATGGACTGCCTGCAACAAGTGTAACACGGTCTAACTACCACGTATGATCTTGAGCGGCCCAAGATCTGGTTGTCGCGGGACTGGCGTCGTGATCGGGCGCCCCGCTTTCGTGTGAATGCGCTGGCAGGAGTCGACTGCAAATTACTCCGACAGGTACTCGCACCCTCTACTCAACACCTCAGCAACGCGTGCGCGCAACCGTATCTCCTGATTTCACCTATCGAGCCACGCTTCGACAGCTGGGTCGCCTGACCCAGATGCTCAGGCCGTACTGGCGTCGGCATCTGTGGAGCCTCCTGTTAGGGATGGCTATGACCCTCTTCGGCTTGGTTCCACCTTACGTCACGAAATTGCTGGTCGATGAGGTATACGTTTCACGCGACCACCTCTTGCTGGTGGCAATCCTTGGTGTGTCGTTCGTTCTGACGATGACCAGCGCTGTTGTTGGTGCTATTCGCAGCTACTACTCACAGGTAGTCGCTGGGCAGATGGCGAACGCCATGCACATGAAGTTTATCGAACATCTCCTTCACCTCCCTGTCCGTTTTCACGAGCAGCGCCGGGTTGGAGAGATGCTAGCACGGGTAGGCGACGCACAATCCGCACTTGGCACCGTGGGGCGCGTGTTCTCCACGCTGATTGGTAGTGGACTCCAGATGCTGGTAGTGCCTCCCGTACTTCTGCTTATCAACTGGCGCCTGACGATGCTGTCTCTGGTGGCCATGCCGCTCGTTACAGTCTTGTCCCTTGTTGCCGGCCGCGTGTTGCGAAACATCAGCCGTCAGCAGGCCGAGGCCCACGCGGAGTTGAGCAGCTTTCAGCTTGAGGCGCTCACGAACATCAGGACGGTCAAGCTACTGACCGCAGAGTCTGCTACCACGGACCAGCTCCGGTCAGCCCTTTCGAAGGCTTTTCGTCTCCAACTGCACGCTGGCGTACTTTCGGGGTCGGTGAACGTCCTTCGCGCTTTCCTGCATGGAGGGGCAACTGCCCTCTTCATGTTCTACGGTTGGCGGGCCATTCTAAAGGGGGAATTGACGCTGGGCGGGTTTCTTGCCTTCACGGCCTACCTGCGCTATTTCACTGCGCCTGTATCGAGCATGGCGGGATTGTTCACCGATCTGCAACGCGCCTCGGTATCCCTCACGCGTACTTTCGAATATCTCGACGAAACATCAGAGGTGGTGCATGCCAGCGCGTCACGCATCAACATGGCATCATCAAGTCTTCGTGGTCATTTTGAACTGCGGCACGTTGCATATCAGTATGCCAATGGCAAGCCTGCGCTGATAGACATCTCGACGCAGATCGTTCCCGAGTCCTTTACGGCGATTGTCGGGGAAAGTGGTTCTGGAAAATCAACCCTCTTGCGACTGCTTACTCAAATGGATCAGCCAATGCAGGGTCAGATCCTTGTGGACGGCATCAACCTGGCCAATCTCGGACCGCGCGAGTACCGTAAGCACTTGGCGGTGGTCTGGCAGGAAACCGGACTGTTCGCCGGTACACTCCGACACAACATTCTCATCGGAGCTCCGCCGGCCAATCACCGATTGCTTGATACGGCATTGGCCATCACTCGACTGGAGTCCCTCGTTGCTGACCTTCCTGATGGCCTGGATAGTCCGGTAGCTGAGTGGGGAATCTCGCTGTCATCGGGCCAGCGTCAGCGGCTCGTATTGGCGCGAGCCATTGTACGCAATGCGAGGATCATGATTCTGGACGAGCCGACATCACACGTGGACCTTGTTACAGAGGGCGTCATTTTGAGGGATCTCCTGAACCTGTGGCGAGGGAGAACAGTCATTCTGGTCACACATAGACTGTCAACCGTTTCGCATGCCGACAACATCGTGGTGCTTTCGAACGGCAGGCTTGAGGCATCCGGCACTCATGCACTGCTGTACAAGGAATCGATGCTGTACACGCGGTTGTTGGCAGAAGGAAATCATCCAGCACAGATGCGCGCCGGACTGGGTGCGGTGAACACGTGACTTTGACTCGCACCACATTGGGAGGATAACGTGGATAGCACGCTGGAAGTCTTTCCAATACCCGCGTCGGGCTCTGCGCGATTCGTTGAGCGCGCAACCTTGACGCTGCTTTGTGTGTTTCTGCTTGTCGTTGCGATCCTTGCACCGGTGGCAATCTGGGCGTCGATCGAGCCAACGGTCACCTTCGAGGGTTCGCTTCAGCCGGGCGCCGAACGGCCCGTGTATGCTCAGGCTGCGGGTATCGTACAGGACGTATTCGTTACGACTGATGATTCAGTCACGGTCGGCCAACCCATCATGCGCATTCGCTCGGCTGAAGAGCCAGTGGAGAAACTCCGACTGCGCGCACAGCTTGCCGAACTCGAGTCTGGTGAGCGGAGCCGGGTGTTTCGATTTACGGCAGACAGTATCGTGCGACATGCCGAAGTGCAGGCAGCGATTGCACGCGTTGGGCAGGCTGAGGCTGCGCTGCGGCAACGCTTGGTTGACTTTGGATATGCAGACAGTCTCTTAGCGTTCAGGTCCACGTACAGGCGGGGAGTGCACGTCGAACTGGATCGCGCGGTGGCCAACGTGGTAGCCGTCGAAGCAGAGCTCACCATTGCTCAAGGGCGCCTTGCAGCCCTGTCCGCGGAGCGTTTGACGTTGGAAGGCGATCGCGAGCAGATTGCCATTCTTCGCGAGCAGATTGGCGTGAAGCGACAGAACGCTGAACTCCAGACCGTGCGTTCTCCCATTAATGGCGTGGTCGCAACACCGCACTTGGACCGTCTCCGTGGTACGGCAGTCTCTCTCGGGCAGCGTGTCGCGACAGTGGCCGATGAGTCGTCATGGACCGCATCCGGGTTGGTAGATGACCGCAGCGTCGCCCAGCTCCGAGTTGGCATGCCAGCCAGAGTCGAGATTGTTGCGCTGAAGGCGGATGGGAAGGAGCCTATCGAGGGAGAAGTTATCAGCGTTGGGCGCCGCTCGGCCACCGAACTTGATCCGGGTGCGCGAGGTCGCTACGAGGTCACGCTCCGTCTTCCTCAGTTGTCCACCGATTCGGTGGTTCGCGCTGGCCTCCTGGTGCACGTGAACGTGGTAACCGAGCGCACCACACTGGTCCGGCACCTCTGGACGAAGCTGTTGGCCTCTCTGGGGGGAGACACCTGAGCATGTCGGGATTGTTCTCTCCGCGGGTCGCTGTGGTAGACAGCGGGTGGAACCCGAAGAAGGATAGCACAAGCATCGAAGCATGTGTCCGTGTACTGCCCTGCGGGACTGTCGAGACTGTGCCGGTGCAGGCCATACGCGATCTCTCTGGTCACGGGACCATCACCGCGCAGATCATCATGCAACTCAATCCGCTGGCACGAGTCGTGCCAGTTCAGGTGCTGGATTGGCGGCTTGATGCAACAGTCGAGCAGCTTGCAGCAGCGATGGAATGGTGTGCGGAGCAGCGCATCGATATCGCTTGCTTCCCGCTCGCGACCGATATCGAGGCCCACGGCGCCCGACTTGCGCAACCGCTCGATGCCATGCACAAATCAGGGGTCGTAGTGGTTGCGGCCGCCAGTAGAAGTACTGGGCGCGGCTATCCCGCACAGGACGCGCGGATTCTCGGTGTATGCGTCGCCGAGTGTGAAACCGGCCATCGGGTTGAGCTGACTTCCGACCCGGCGATCGAGTACCGGGTCACCCTCCGGCGCAACGCATATGCGAACATCTTCAGTCTGAGCGGGTATCAGATGAGATCAAGTAGTTTCGCAGCGGCACAGCTAGCAGGCGACGTGGCGCAGATGATGACCAGTATGGGAAGGCAGCTCTCACAGACCGAAGCACGAAGGATGCTATTCGAGCAGTATGGAAGGAGTCAGCGATGAGCGATGCGACAGCTGACTGGTTGAGCGTTTACGTACAGACGACCTTTTCGATCTACTCCGAAGATTTTGATCCACTGATCTCGGACTTGGCGGTATCGGTGATCGGCGATCTGGATCGACAGGGCCATCATCACCAGTGGTTCGTGGTTCGCTACGCGTCGGACGGCTACCCGCATCTGAGGCTGCGCATTCAGCGCAGCCCCGGGCTTACGCAGCAGTTTGTCGAAGAGCGCCTCACGTACCATGGCGAGCGCCTCAATGAGCGAAACCCAGGCTTGGTCGTCGCGCAACATTGGATTCCCTACGAGCCAGAGGTGGAAAGATATGGCGGCCCGTACGCGTTGCCCCACTGCGAGACCTTCTTCTGCGAATCAAGCAGAATGGCAGCGCGCGTCCTGCCAACGCTGAGCGGGCGGACGCGCAGCGTGCGGCTTGGGCGGGGCGCTTTACTGACCTTGGGGTTGGTCGCCAAGTTCCACGATACACCACAAGCAGTCGCACAGTGGCTTGCACAGTACAGTCAGACTATGCGTTTTGGTCCTGTTGCGCTAACAGCACAGCCGACTCAAGTGACAAGCTCCTATCTGGGTGAGGCTCTGCGGCGCCTCTGGAATGGAGAGACGATGGGTCCCACTGTTGATGATTACGTCGATGCCAGCGCCACGATCAAGTCGACGTGCATACGGCTTATATCTGAAGGCAAACTAGAGCGTACCCAGTTTGGTGAATACGGTTTGTGGAGTCTGCTCGCCGGGCAGGTTCACATGACTTTCAATCGACTCGGGATATCACGAGAAGAAGAGTGCATGACGACCGCCCACCTGTCTGAAGCCTTATCAGAGGATGCAAACGTTGGGTAAGCGATTCCGTTGTATAGACAAACTAGCTCGCGTAGGTGGCACAAGAGTATTGTTGACTTCGTGCTTCCTCGTTTCGCTACCTGCTTGGGCTCAACAGGGGAGCCCAATAGACGCCGAAACTGCTGGGGAAGCGCGACGTCGGATTCAGCAGATGTTGCACGACGAGCTGCTCGTACAGCGGAAGGCATGGCAGGAGTATGAAACGCGCACATTCCTCCGCCCCGAGATCACTCGACAGGTACGGTACTACTATCAGATGATGATGGGGCATTGCCACGACTCGCTGCCCCATCCAATACCTAAAGGCGCCAGTGACTATGGACGTCCACCAATGTTCCGGCCTGCCACGCTTATTCGTAGCCGTTCAACCCCGATCGTCTCGTTCTGTCCGACTTTCGAGCTGCCGAGTGGTCAACTTCGCGGCACCTCGGGTCGGCCAGAGGCATCAGCTGGAACTAACTCGCTGGACCTCAAGTTTTCTTCAAGCCTCGTGGCCGAGCTTAGCCTCGCAAGCGTTCGCTTTCCAAACTCGCGGTGGTTTGCTGAGCAGGCAGTGCGTGTCATGACGGAGAATGATCAATTCGATCGCGCGCTCACCGTCGCAAGGTCGGCTTGTGATGGTAATGGGACGTGGTGTCGACTTATGCAGGCCTATGTCCTGCATTCCTCCGGAAGTGTCCTGTCTGCAGATTCGTTGATCGACGTAATGCTGAGGGATGCGACGGTATCCCATGAGCTCCCGTGGTTCTCAGCACAGGCGCTCTTGGACTCGAGTGGGGCGGCAGCATACCGGAACGTGAATATCAATCAGAAGCGTCTGCTCGACTCCACCTTCTGGTGGCTGGCTACGCCGTTTCTGGGCGACTCAGGCAACAGACGTTTGACTGAGCACGTCGCTCGGGTAGTACGCAATCAGTTGAACATAGGGCTCCCGCTCGAAGCGAAGCATGACTTGCGGCTGGAGCGTGGTGCCGATGCGCTATTGGAAACTCGGATGCGTTACGGATTCCCGGCCCATCAGTTGTGGATGGGCAAGAATGAGGAGGCCGGCCACTATTCTGCATACCTTCGACGCCGCTACGACCCGCCGTATTCCGCGATGGAGTACAGCCGCGACAACGCGGCCGTCGCGCCGACCTGGGCGCAGGTGCTGGACCCACTGAGCCTGACCGACAGCAGCATGGCGCTGAGCGCGCCGCGCGATGCGACGGTGGACACGTGGTGGCCGCACGAGTTCTTCCTGCATCCGCGTGGGCGCATTGTGCACCTGCCGGCCAGCCAGCGGGTGTGGCTGCGCCGCGACGATCACGCCGTGCTGGTGGCGGCCACCACGGTGGCCGGCGGGGAGCTCGATGCGCTGCCACGCGCCCCGGTGCGCGTGGTGCTGGCGCACTCGGCGGGCCCGGCGGCCGTCACGCAGCGCACGACACAGACGGCGCAGCCGGGCGAGCGCGTGGTGTTGCAGCAGCGCATTTCGCGACCGGGCCTGGTGGGCGTGGAAATTCTGGCCGATTCGGGCGGCCTGGCGGGCGCGCGCTCGCGCGTGGGCGTGCGTGAGGTGCCCACGCTGGCCGCGCTCGGGCCCGGCACCTGCGCGCTGACCGAGCCCGCGCTGCTGGATGGTGCCACGGCACCTGATCCGGCGGCACCGTTTGCCGGCCTGCTGGGCAGCACCACCCTCGATCGCCCGACGCGCATGGGCGTGGCCTGGGAGAGCTACGGCTTCGCGCCCAGTGACACGGTGACGGTGGCGGTGCGGCTGGCCTCGGCCGACGCCCTGAGTGCCCTGCGTCGGGCGGGCATGGCCCTGCGCGTGGCCGATGATCCACGCGTCAGTGTGACGATGCAGTGGCAGGAGCCGGACCCGGCGCGCGCGGGAACGGTGGTGCCCGGTACGCGCCCCATTGTGTCCCGCGCCGTGATGCTGGACGTGCGGCAACTGCGGCGCGGCACGTATATGCTGGAGGTAGAGATGCAGAGCGCGCGTTGTGGTACCGTAACCAGCCAGCGTGAGCTTACGGTGCAGCGATAACTCAGAACACCCGCACGTTGATGTAGCGCCGCGGATTCTTCTTGATGTCGGCGATGAGCACGCGCAGCTCACGCACCAGCGAGTCGCTCTGCTGATACAGCGCCGGATCGTTGAGCATGAGACCGATGGTGCCGTCACGACTGTTGGCCTTGGCGAACACCGTGTCGGCCCGCGCCACGGCGCGCGACAGTTGCGACTCGGCGCGGTCGAGGCGCGCGGTGATGTCGCGCAGTGAGGCCGTGGTGGCGGCAAGTTCCTTGGCGGCGCTCTGCGTGTTGCCCACAATGGCCTGGATTTCGCCGCGGCTGGTGGCGGAGTCGAGACGCGAGGAGAATGCGTTGAGCTTGAACGCCGCGTTGTTCACGGTTTCGAGACCGGACTGCACGTCCGTGCTGATGCGATCGAGATTGCGCGACTGCACCTTGATGGTGCGCGCCAGCTCGGTGGACAGCTCGGCCACGTTACGAATGGACGCACGCAGTTCCTTGGCCGCCTCGTCATCGAAGGCCACCTGCACCCGCTCGGCCACCTTGGCCACGTCGCCGGAAATGCGGCCGGCCACGGCCGTGAGCTGCGCAATGTCGGGCAGCACGGCACCCGCCAAGGTGTCGCTGGTGGTGCGGGCCTCGGCAATGGCGGCACGCAGTTCGCGGTCGTTGGGAATGCCGTCGCGCGACATGACGGTGGCCTGCCACTCGCCGAAGAGACTGGAGGCGGCCAGCAGCACGATGGGATCGGCGGGCAGGTCGACACTGCGGTCGATGCCCAACTTGAGCACCACCCAGTCGTTGTCGCCCAGAGCGATGGCTTCCACGCGGCCGGCGCGCACGCCGCGAATGACGACGGGATTGCCAAGCGATACGCCACCCACGTCGCGCGAACGCACGGTGAGATGGCGCGTGCGGCCACCCAGGTCGGCCTGCTTGAGCCAGAGCGTGCCACCGATGAGCACGACGGTGATCACAATGACCGTGAGGCCCACGACAAAATCGCTGATGCGTTTTGGAGAGGTCATCGCAGGGAACGGTTGGTGAGCCAGACGAGGGCCCAGAACGCGTCAAGCACGAGAATCATGACGGCGGAAATGACGACGGCGCGTGTGGCACTGCGGCCCACACCCTGCGCGCCACCCATGGTGGTGAGCCCCGCACGGCAGCCAATGAGCGCCACGGCGGCTCCGAAGCTTGCAGACTTGACGAGGCCGTAGCGCACGTCGAAGTCCTGGAAGAAAATGCGCACGCCCTTGAGAAACTGGGGCGTGGAGAGATCGAGCAGCGACAACGAAGCCAGCCAGCCCGAGATCAGTCCCACGACCATGGCCACGCCCACCACCATGGGAAACATGAGTGCCGAGGCCAGCACGCGTGGCACGACGAGATGACTCATGGGGTCGAAGGTGAGCGTCTCGAGTGCGTCGATCTGCTCCGTGACACGCATGGTGCCCAGCTCCGCGGCAATGTTGGCCCCCACACGGCCCGCCAGTGCGAGGCCGGTGAGCACCGGTGCGAGCTCGAGCGTGACGGTCTTCTGCACCAGCGTGCCGACAAAGTACGGTGGTACCATGTCTCCCACACTGTAGCTGGCCAACAGGGCAAGCACGATGCCCGTGAAGAGTGCAATGAAGATGCCGATGGGCAGTGACCCCACACCCAGCGTGCGTGCGTGGGTGGAGAACTCGGGCACCCATTCACGTGTCTCGCGCATCGCGCGCAGTACTTCGCCCGTGAAGTGCGCGCCGGCGCCCACGGGTTCGAGCAGACGTCGTGCAAGACGTCCGACGTTGCTGATGCCACGCGTGACGGCCGTGCTCATGGCCATCCCAGCGCGAGACCGAGCACCAGCCCCACGGCCAGCACGGCCAGTCCACCGGCCACATGCAGGCGGTAGCGCGCCCCACCAAGCACAAGCGCCATGCTGCCCTTGAGCACCGTGTTGGACAGCACGCCAATACCCATGGCCGCTGCGGCCACCGGCACCTGCTCCGGCACACTGCCGTAGCGCGCCATGGACACGGTCAGCGCGTCGACGTCGGTGAGGCCCAGCAGGGTGGCCGACGCGAGCACACCGGTTTCGCCGGCGGCGCGCTGCACCCAGGCAATGGCAAAGAGGACGACCTGAAAGGCCACGGCCATTTGCAGCGACGATGCCAGACCAAGCGGGTTCTGTCCAAGGGCGGCGTCGACGCCGTCGCGCGGCGCGGATGCGCCGGGGCGCGTACTGCGCTCGCGCCACAACACAAACACAATGAGCGCGAGACCGGCCACAAAGGACGGTCCGAGGATGGTGATGGCGGCCAGACCCACGGCGGGCTGCAGCATGGCGGAGATGACGAGCACGCGTGGCACGAGTACGGTGCAGGCGGCCACCACGCCGAGCGCGAGGGGCAGCGCGAGGGATTCGTCGTCGCGACTGCGGCGACTGAAGGTGAGGGTGACGGCAGTGGACGACACGAGTCCGCCGAGCAGACCGGTGACGGCCAGGCCCCGGGTTTCGCCGATGACGCGGCGCGCGATGTAGCCGGCAAAGTTGAGCGCCGAGAACACGAGCACGACGATCCAGAGCTGCCGCGGACGGAAGGCGTCGTAGGGTCCGAAGGCGCCGTCGGGGATGAGCGGCAGGACCACCAGCGCCAGCACGGCGAACTGCAGGGCGGCGCGCATTTCGGTGGGCGCGACCTTGGCGAGGATCTCCTGGAGCTTGGACTTTTCGGCCAGCAGGAGTACCACGAGGGCCGCGGAGGCGCTGGCCATGGTGCGGAAGCCGAGGCCGGCGGTGGTTCCCATGGCCACCACCACGAGGGCTACGACTTCGGTGGTGCTGTCGGGGGTGGTGCCGGGGCGCTGCATGGCGGCGCGATAGGCGGCTACCACAAACAACATGGCGCCGCCGATCAGGACGGCCGCGATCAGGGCGTAGTCCAGACGGAGGAACCAGCCGGCAAACCCGCCAACCAGCCCGAGCAGGGCAAAGGTGCGGGCGCCGCCAAAGCGGCCGTCCGGGCCGTGGGTGTGACCGGACCATTCCCGTTCAATGCCGACGGCGAGTCCGATCAGCACGGCGGTGAATAAATGCCCGGCGATTGCGAGGTCCAGCATACCTTGGAAACTACAGTCGGGGTTTGGAGAAAAGCGTAAGGGGAATGGCGTAAGGTGAGGGGCGGGAAGAAACGGCGGGCGAAACTGCGGTCGGGGTCTTGGCAGGGGTCGGGGTCGGGGTCGGGGTCGGGGTCGGGGTCGGGGTCGGGGTCGGGGTCGGGGCTATCCTTTTATCCGGATAGTCGGATATATTCCACCGCATGACCGCGCCCCGGCTGCCCATCCACGACCACATGACCGAGTTGGCCGACCCTACGCGGGGTCGGCTGCTGGCGGCGTTGGAGCGGCAGGAGCTCACGGTGGGCGAGCTGGCGCTGGCCCTGCAGCTGCCGCAGAGCACCGTGAGCCGTCACCTCAAGATCCTGCTCGATCAGGGCTGGGTGGCCTCGCGGGCCGAGGGGGCGAGCCGCTGGTACCGCCTCCACTCGGCGCTCAATGCGCGCATGCAGGCGCTGTGGACGCTGGTGCACGAGGCGTTTGTGCACACGCCGGTGGCGCTGCAGGACGCGGCGCGACTGGATGCCGTGGTACAGGCGCGGCGCAGCACCACGCAGTCGTTTTTTGCCAGTGCGAGCGCCGAGTGGGATGCGCTGCGCAGCGAAATGTTTGGTGCGCGCGCGGACCTGAGTGCGCTGCTGGCCCTGCTCGACCCTACGTGGGTGGTGGGTGACCTGGGCTGCGGTACCGGCGCTCTGAGTGCCGCGCTCGCGCCGCATGTGCACACGGTACATGCCGTGGACGCGTCGCCGGCCATGCTGTCGGCCGCCGGTGCGCGACTGGCGGGTCTGCACAATGTGCAGCTGCATGACGGCGCACTCGAGGCGTTGCCACTCGATGATCACACGCTCGATGTCGCGGTCCTGATGCTGGTGCTGCATCACGTGCCGGACCCGCTGCGTGCGCTGCGCGAGGTGCAACGAGTACTGCGACCCGCCGGGCGTGTGCTCATTGCCGATATGCGTCCGCATGCGCAGGAGCGATACCGGGAAACCATGGGCCACATGTGGCTGGGTTTCTCCGAACAGGAGTTGCAGCGCTGGTTGCACGAAGCCGGCTTTGAGGTCGTTCGCTACACGGCATTGCCGGTTGATGCGGCGGCCAGTGGGCCGGCGATGTTCAGTTGTACGGCGGTCGCGGTACCGGCGCCCAGTCTGGTTCTAGCGTGATCGTCTGGCTTCTTCACTGATCAGTTCCGGGTGTTGAGTTCAGGTTTCGAGTTGTAGGTCACTTTCGACCCGTTACTCCAACTCAAGACTCGAAACTGATCGGTTCAACACGTTCGTTTCATCGGTACCACGGTCCTTCATCTCCATACTTCTCCATGTCCACTTCCGTCATGACCGAACACGGCGTCGCGCTGCTGACGTCACTCGACCGTCCCGCCTTTGCCGTGCGCGATCTCTCGCTCGCGGAGTGGGGTCGCAAGGAAATCCGTCTCGCCGAGCAGGAGATGCCGGGCCTGATGGCACTGCGCGCGGAGTACGGCGCGTCGCAGCCGCTCAAGGGCGCGAAGATCATGGGTTCGCTGCACATGACGGTGCAGACGGCGGTGCTCATCGAGACGCTCACCGCGCTGGGCGCCGACGTGCGCTGGGTGTCGTGCAACATCTTCTCCACGCAGGATCATGCGGCGGCGGCCGTGGCCGTGGGTCCGCAAGGCACGGTGGACAACCCCAAGGGCACGCCGGTCTTTGCGTGGAAGGGTGAGACGCTCGAGGAATACTGGTGGTGCACGGAGCAGGCGCTGATGTGGCCGGACGGCACGGGCCCCAACCTGCTGCTGGATGACGGCGGCGACGCTACGCTGCTGGTGCACAAGGGCGCCGAGTACGAAAAGACGGGCACGGTGCCGAGCTTTGACAGCGACAACGAGCCGGAAGAGTGGGGCGTGATTCTCGACCTGCTGCGCGTGGAGCAGCAGAAGAATCCGGGCCGCTGGACGAAGGTGCTGGCGGGCATTCGTGGTGTGTCGGAAGAGACCACCACGGGTGTGCACCGTCTCTACGAAATGGAGAAGGCCGGCACGCTGGCGTTCCCCGCCATCAACGTGAACGACGCCGTCACCAAGTCCAAGTTCGACAATCTGTACGGCTGCCGTCACTCGGTGGTGGACGGCCTCAATCGTGCGACCGACGTGATGCTGGCCGGCAAGATCGTGGTGGTGCTCGGCTACGGTGACGTGGGCAAGGGCTGCGCGCAGGCGCTCAAGGGTCAGGGCGCGCGTGTCGTCATCACGGAAATCGACCCGATCTGCGCGCTGCAGGCGGCGCTGGAAGGGTATCAGGTCACGACGCTCGAAGACATTGTGGAGCAGGCCGACATCTTCGTGAGCGCGACGGGCAACAAGAACGTCATCACCGTGGAACACATGAGCCGCATGAAGGACAAGGCCATCGTGTCCAACATCGGCCACTTCGACAACGAGATCGACATGGCCGGTCTCAAGAAGGTCGAAGGCATGAAGCGCATCAACATCAAGCCGCAGTATGACGAGTTCGTGCTGCCGAACGGGCGCTCCATTCTGGTGCTGGCCGAAGGCCGTCTCATGAATCTGGGCTGCGCCACGGGCCACCCGAGCTTCGTGATGAGCGCGAGCTTCAGCAATCAGGTGCTGGCGCAGCTCGAGCTGCACGCGCGAGCGGAGTCGTACGAGAAGAAGGTGTACACGCTGCCCAAGCACCTCGACGAGAAGGTGGCGCGACTGCACCTCGACAAGCTGGGCGTGAAGTTGACCACGTTGACGGCGGATCAGGCGAGCTACATTGGCGTGGATGTGAATGGGCCGTACAAGGCCGCCCACTACAAATACTGAACCAAAGAGTGGCGTAAGGTGTGACCGCGTAAGGTGGAACTGCGGGAAGGGACTGCAGGCGGGGCACCTGCGGGAACTGCGGGAACGGGACGGGGCAGGGAACTGCCCCGTCCCAGGTGGGTAGGGGGACGAAATTCCCTCCGCAGTTTCCCTCCCCAGGAGTACACAATGCCACGGCACGTGAAGTGGGTACCATTGGTTCTGCTGACCTCGGTTGGCGCGTCCCTATCAAGTGCGGCGCCGATTGCCGCGCAGGCCCGATTGTCCGGTGTGGTCTTCGACAGCGTGGCGGGCAAGCCGCTGGCGTCCGCCTTCGTGCAGGTGGCGATGGTGTCCGATCCGAGCGTGAGTCGCTCGGTGCGCGCCGATGACAAGGGTCGCTTCCGCGTGGACAGTCTGCAGCCAGGCAGTTGGATGCTGGCGGCCATGCATCCGCGCATCGACTCGCTTGGCATCGAGCAGCTCGCCAGAGTGGTGAGCGTAGGTGAGCGAGGGGAGCAACGCGCGACATTGGCCGTGCCGTCAGCGCGGCGTCTTGTGCGCGAGGCTTGTGGGGACAGCGCCACCGGCGATGCGGCGGGCTATCTGCATGGCCGACTGCGCCGTTTGCCGGGCGCGTCCGATACGGCGCAATTGGGTCTGGTGGAGGTGCGCTGGGTGGACATGATGGTGTCGGTGACGCGTGGGGTGGGGGTGACCCGGGTGCCGAGGCGCGAAGTCATGCCGGCCCGACCCGATGGTGCGTTTGCCGTCTGTGGGTTGCCGCCGGGCGGCACGGTGCGCGTTCGCGGCTTCTCCGGCCGCGATTCGACGGGCATCGTGGAGCTGGTGGTGCCGGAGCACGGCATCGCGCGCCAGGATCTCGCGGTGGGCGCCGTCACGCACGTGTCCGTGGACTCGCAGCTGGTGCGAAGGGGACTGGGCACGCTGCGGGGCCGTGTGACGGGACCCGGTGGTGCGCCGCTGCCCAATGTGGCCGTGGTCGTGTGGGGCGCCGAGTCGCCCGCGCGCAGCGATTCGGCGGGGTACTGGCAATTGCGGCAACTGCCAACCGGCACGCATACGGTGGAGATACGCGCCCTCGGCTATCAGCCCGAGCGACAGATCGTGGACATCGGTGACGCGAGTGCAGGCAACGACCTGATCGTTACGTTGCATCGCACCGTCACACTCGACACCGTGCGCACACGCGCGCTGCGCGAGTCGCTGTTCGAACCCAACATCCGCGCGTTCGAGCAGCGTCGAAAGATCGGCATCGGCACCTATCGCGGGCCCGAGGAGATTGATCGGATCATGCCGTTCGAGGCGGCGCATCTCTTCAGCAGCGTCCCCGGCATTCGCATCATCCCGTCCATGCAGAAGAGCTTGTTCATGGGCAACAAGATTCTGCTGCGCGGGGGAACCACGGGAGAGCCGTGTACGCCAGATCTCGTGATCGACCGACAGCGTGTCAACTCAAACGTGCACGGTGGATTCATCGATCAATGGGTACTGTTCAGCCAGGTGCGAGCAGTGGAGGTGTATCAGGCGCTCACCGGCACGCCACCAGAGTTTCTCCGGGTCGGCAATGATTGCGGCACGATTGTCATCTGGACTGGGCGGCGCTGAAGCCGGTAAATGATGGGAGACTTCCTGCGGAAATCAGCAACGCTGGCGGCATTGCTCGCGCTGACGACCACCATGGCCTCGGCGCAGGGACGCCTGCGTGGCACGGTGTATGACAGCGTCGCGTCGAGACCACTGGCCTCGGCCTTTGTACAACTGGCCATGGTGCAGGACCCTGCAGTCAGTCGTTCGATACGCACCGATGATCAGGGGCGCTTCAGTCTCGACAGCATGCCGCCCGGTACCTGGGCCGTGGTAGTCATGCACCCTCGTCTCGATTCGCTGGGCATCGAACAGCTCTCGCGCTCGGTGAGCACCACAGGCACTGGTGAGCAGCGGGTCACCCTGGCTGTGCCGTCGCCACGCGTGTTGGTGCGCACGGTTTGCGGCGACGCGGTACCCGGCGAGGACACGGGATTCCTGCACGGCCGTCTGCGTCGGCTGCATGGCAGCGCCGCCAGCAATGGGCCGCGGGATACCGCCGACCATTCAGCCGGTCAGGTCGACGTGCAGTGGGTGGATCTTACCATTGCGGTGGCCGACGGACTGGGCATGCAGCGTACGCCGCGGCGCCTCACCGTCAACGCACGCACCGACGGCAGCTACACCGCCTGCGGTGTGCCCGCGGGCGGCACGGTCCGTGTGCGCGGCATCAGCGGCACCGACACCACGGGCACGGTGGAAATGGTGGTGGCGGACCACGGCATGGCGAAGCTGGATCTCACGGTGGGCCCGGTACGCCATGTGATAGAAGCGGCGACCGACTCAATGAGCGACGCGGCGCCGAAACGTCGAGGGGACGGTGTGCTGCAGGGCCGCGTCGTCGGGCCAGGCAACAATCCGCTGCCCGACGTGTCGGTGGTCGTGTGGGGCAGCGACCGGACGGCGCGTAGTGACGCCAGCGGCGCGTGGCAGCTCCGCGACCTGCCCGAGGGCACACACACGGTGGAAGTGCGCGCGCTCGGCTTCCGCGCGTCGCGACTTCTTGTGGACATTGCCGACCAACCTCAGACGGTGCTGGAGACCACGCTGGAACGTGTGGTGACGCTGGACACGGTGCGTACGCGCGCCATGCGTGATCTCCTGTTTGTTCCGGAACTTCGAGCCTTCGACGAACGGCGCCGTCAGTACCCCGGCTACTTTCGGGGGCCTGACGAGATCGATCGTATCCAACCGTTTGAAGCAAGCGACATCTTCATGGCCATGCCGGGCATCCGTCTGGAACACCGGCGTGAAGGTACCGCCATCCTGATGCGTGGCAAAGCAGGATTTCCCTGCGTGCCCGACGTGTTCATCGACCGCATGCGGATTATCCCGAGCATGGGACGCGGCATGATCGACGAATGGGTATATGCACGCACCATCCGTGCGGTCGAGGTCTATCCCGGACTGACCTCACCGCCCCCGGAGTTCATGCGCGTCGGCAACGAGTGCGGCACCATCGTGATCTGGACCGGGCGACTCTAATCCCGTTACGGCCCGCCGCGCGTGATGGACACGTTGCCGCCGCCCGGCTCGCCGCCCACGCGTGGCCGGTTGTGACGCAGGGGAACGGGGTACCCGAAGCGCCACTGCGCATTCTCACGACGCTCCTTGGGCACACTGGCGATGTTCTGGATCATGGGCAGCAGATCGCGCTGCTGGGGATTGAGCACCGGCACCGCCGTGTCCACCTGGGCCCAGAACAGTCTCCAGTACGCGCGCGTGGTGGCCTGCACGCTGTCGAGCGCTGCCTTGCCGGCCACGCCATCGGGCTGCTCGGCCAGGAAGCGCGCGAGCGGATAGTAGAGATCGCGGGCCTGGGCACTGAACACCGAGTCGGTCACCAACAGGCGATTGATCTGCTCACGAGTCAGGAAGAGCGAGTCGCTCTCGGCCAGCAGCAGGCGGTGGATGTTGGAGGTCTGCTGCAGATAGAGATCGGCAATGGAGTCCACGCCACGCCGTGTCCAGCCGCGGCGGTCGGGCGTGCGCACCGGTTCGATGGCCCGACGCAGTTGCTGCAGGTCGTAGGGCACGGACAGGTCCATTGTCACATCCAGCACCACGCGGAACGGCGTGCGTGAGAGCGTGCGGAAGGCGCGCGTGTCGCCGAAGCGCGGATTGACGTCGTAACGGAAACGCTGTGACGCCGCATCGAAGCCCCGCGGAATGAGCAGCGTGGGATCGGGCAGGGCCTGCGCACCCCAACCCTTGAGACCATTGGCGCCGTTCACCAGCTGGTCGACACCGGCCAACGGATTCTCGAACACCACGTTGACGCTGGCGTTGCGTCCACGAATGCGTCCGATGTTGGGCTGCAACATGAGATTCATGCTCTGCGTCCACGGCCCGCGGCAGCTCATGCGGCCCGCCACGCGACCGAGCTGGGACTCGAGGCAGTTGCGCACGTTGGATGGCGCCGAGGCCAGCAGCGCCTGCATCTGCGCGGCCGTGGCCGCGTCGCCGCCCGACGTGGTGGGGATGAACGCGCGGTCACCGCTGCGTCCGTCGCCGTCCACATCACCACGCACGATGGGGGTGAATGGCAACCCACTCTGAATGCGTGTGAACAGCGTGAGCGCGCCGACCCGCGGAATGTTGGCGCCGGCCTGCACCACGAAGGCGTGCCGCGCATCGTTCACGCCAGCCGCCCACTCCTTGAGCGTCGGATCACCGAAGTTGGCGCCATCAAAACCGCGATACTGTCGGCGCACCTCCTGCAACGTGTAGCCGAAGGTGAACATGACCGGTGGCGGACCGGCTGCACCACGGAAGATTTCGGGTTGCACGGTGGCGGTGAGCTGCCCGCCGTAGCCGCGCAGGTCGCTGGTGCGCATGGCCACGCGGCCATAGTCGTTGCTGCGCCGCGATTCACGCGCGGACACGGCGCCGCTGGCCGCATCGATGGCGGCCGGAGTCACGAACATGGGGCGACTGCCTTCGCCGGCCAGTGTGAAGCGTGAAGTGCCCGCGAAGTTGGCATCCACGGTGCCGGGCTGCGCCAGATCATACGACGCGAGACCATCGAGGCGCAGCAGGAAGCTCTTCACGTTGCTGGCCCAACCGAGGCTGGCGCGCCAGCTGCGCGGCACGTCGAAGTTGGGATCGATGAGCGAGACGCTCGGTGCGCGCTCGGCGAGTGTGCCCGAGCCATCGAGACAGGTGCTGGGTAACGCCCCATTGCCGCTGGTGAGCGCGTTCCAGTCGGGGATGGGCACGGCACTGCCCACGCAGGCCAGCGAGAGCGTGCTGCCAGCGAGGCCCGCGCCCACCATGGCGTCGGTCAGCAGGTTGGGACGATAGAGATCGCGGAACTCGCCAATGCCGCCGCGGAAGGTACCCTGTAGGGTGCGGTGGAAAGTGCCCACCTCGGTGCCCATGGTGCCCTGGCCGTTGGTGCGCTGACGATCGTAGGTGTAGGTGAAGCCGGCGCGCGGCGAGACGCGCACGCGCGAGGGCGCTATGCCGGTGCGCACACCGAGCGCCTGTTCGAGTGCCGTGTTGCGTGGTGGAGCCTCGCCGAAGGCGCTGCCCTCGACACGCGCGCCCACGATGGTGTTGAAGTAGCGCGACGGATTCCACTGATGCGCAAACGCTGCGGCCGCATTGTAGGTAGAGGCATCACGTACGGGCTGCAGCAGCGTGCGCGAGTAAAACGCCGGCCGATTGGCCGCCAAATCGGCCACCGAGTTGTAGGTGTACTGGCCCAGCGCGTTGGTCACGCCTTCCTGTGTCAGACCGTCATAGCGTCCCCACAATGACGTGCGGAAGCGATGCCGACGGCCCACGGCGTTCCAGGTCATTTCGTTGGCCAGTTCGGCCGTCCAGCGTGTGTCATTGGTCACGAGCTGCGGATTGCCGCCGAGCTGCACCGGTACGATGTCACTGGTGGACGCATCGGAGGCGGAACGCGCCAGCACGGTGGCGCCCGGCGCACTCACGTAGGGCGTGGTGCGGTCGCGCACACGGCTGACGGCGGCGCGATTCTGCATGAGCGTGGTGTAGCTCCTGCCCACGTACTGTGCGTGCACGAACTGTGCGCCCATGGTGAGCTGCGACTGTTCGCCGCCTGCCGCCGGCGCACTGAGCGGACCGAAGGCCAGCGCGCCTTCGCTGTTGCGACCGAAGTATGAAGTCAGCGTGAGCGTGCGCAAGGTGTCGCGCACATTATCGAGGCGACCGAGCCAGGTGAGGCTGTTCTGCACACGTGACCCGGGAATGCCGCTTCCGGACACGGGCAGACCAATGCCGGCCGCGGCAGACTGCACACGCAACGCGGAGTCGGGCGAGAGCCCGGCACGCAACAGCGCGTCGCGATTGCCGCCAACGAGTGTGGACGGGTCGCTGACCGTCCGCCCCACGTCGAGGGCCATGTTGTAGGTGAGCACACGCCGAATGGCTTCGCCGTCGGCGCCAACACTGGCGCGGAAGCCACCGTTGGTGAGACCCAGCGAGCGCCCCACGGCGTCGGTGACCTGCAACTGTGGCGCGTTGAGCGTGAGGTAGGCGTTGCGGTTCTGGAAGTTGCGATCGCCGGCCGCGAGGCGCACATCGATGTTGGCCCCGGCAAAGCCACCACGCGTGGCGTCAAACGTCGCACCCGTTACCCGCACGTCAGCGCGCGCGGCGCGCGGCAGCTGGCCACCGGGCAGCGCCATGCCGTTGAGGGTGGTGAGATTGGACGACACGTCGGCGCCGAGCATGCTGGGGCCGGTTGCGGTCATGACGACGCCGGGCATGGTGCCGGCAATGGTGTTGAGATTGCCGGCCGCGTTTGGACTCACGCGCCCCTGCACACCCTGACTCCACGACTCGGCGGCACCAACTTCCGGCGACGTGGCGTTGGCGACAATGGCCGACGCGCGGACGGCGCGATTGGCCCGCACGTTTACGGCAGCGAGTACCGCGGCCATGTCGCGCGCCATGGTGAAGTCGGCCACGAGTTCGCGTTCACTGCCCTGACGCTCGACGCGCCGGCGTGCACTACGGAAACCCAGCGCCGACACGTGCACCAGATAGTCGCCTGTGCCCGGGTCGAAGCGCAGGCTGAAGCGACCACTCGAGTCGGTGGTCGTGGTTTGTACGAGGCGATCGGGGCCGCGCGTGATGGCCACGGCGGCGCCGGGCAGCGCGCGGGCGGAGTCGTCGAGAACGCGGCCGCGGACCACGTCAGCCCCCTGCGCGGCAAGCGGCCTGGCGGCAAAGACACAGAGCAGGCCAATAACGGCCCCACGGACACAGGTGCGGAGAAAGGTATACATATTGGCTCACGACGGACGGGCCGTCGGAAAAGTTGCAGGCTGGGACGGGACTCGACAGTGAATGCGGATGCAGCCCCGGGGGCTGTCTCACAGACAGCCTTGGACCGTGTTTGGGTTTACGCGATTCGGCAAATCCCGCGACAAATTCCTCCGCACGTTGACGGCGGCCCGGGACGCAGGTGAGCATTCGACATGGGCCATACTCACCCGGACCGGAACACGCGACGTTGGCGCATGCTGCGCCGCGGGGCCTTTGTGCTGGGTCTGGTGAGCAGTGGGATGAACCGGCCTCTGTCGGGACAGGGGGCAACGGGCGCCGCGTCAGCGAGTCCCTCGGTTGCACAGGCCACGGTCACCATGATCGTGCCAGGTGACACTGCCCTGCGTGCGCAGCGGCTGGCCGCAGGGACTCAGGTGTTTGCGCTGACCCTGTTTCGCGATGGCGACGAGATCCCGGTGGGCCGTTTGCGGGATGTGCTGGTGCACGATTCGACCGCGTCTGTGCCGATGCTCCGGCGCACGCTCACCACCGAACGTGGCACGCTGCAACTCACCGATTCCACCGACTCGGCCGAGCCTGGGCTGGCGCCTCTGCGCCGCCGCAGTCAGCAGCAGAATCGTCGCGTGCTGCTGGAGTTCTCGGGGCGACGTGTGCGCGGCAGTCTGGCGCCGCAGGATGTGCCGGGTGTGCCCATCGACACCACGCTCCCGGTGGCGGCCTTTGATGCCGGCAATTGGGATCTGGTCCTTCGCGCGTTGCCGTTGGCGATAGGCTACACGGCGCAGTTTGCGGCCTACGATGTGGACGCCGGTGTGCGGCGCTATCAGGTGCAGGTGACGGGACAGACCACGCTGCACGGTGAGGCGGCGTGGGTGGTGAAGCTGGTCATTGGGCGCGGCCGCGAGTCGTATGTGTGGATTGGCAAGGAGACGGCGCGCCTGCTGCAGCTCGAGACCATGCTGAACGAAAGCACCATGTTGCGGCAGGTGCTCGTGCCCGCCGCTACGGAACGCGCACGATGACCGCCACGACGATGGCGATGAGCAACAGCGTGGGCACCTCGTTGATGGCGCGGCAGGCGGTTTCGCTGAGGAAGTAGTCGCCGCGCGCAAAGCGCTTGCGGGTGACCGATGCAAACCCGTGGTACGCCAGCAGCAGCACCACTGCGCCCAACTTGAGATGCATCCATGGCATGCGCAGCAAGGCCGGCTGCATGACCAGCATGGTGCTGCCCAGCGCGATGGTCACGATCATGGCCGGGGCCATGATGGCGCGCATGAGACGCCGTTCCATGATGACCAGCGTGTTCACGACCGCTGGCTCGTGGCGCTGTTGCACGTGATACACGTACAGCCGGAAGATGTAGAACAGCCCGGCGAACCAGGCCACCATGGCCACGACGTGAAAGGCCTTGACCCACAGATAAGCGGAAGACATGTCCGCCAATCTATCGCGACGTCCTCTACACCGCGCGCGAGAACTGCAGGGCGCTGGGCGCCGTGCGGCGGTGCGGGTCGAGCGGAAAGGCCAGATTGCGCAACACAAAACGCCCACGGGTGGTGACCCGCCAGCCATCGGCCTCACGGCGCAACAGGCCGTCCTCGACAAACGGCGCATAGGCGGTGGTCAGCAGCTCCGCGTCGTCCTGCCAGAATCGGTCGGGTAGTTCAGCCTGACAGAGCAGATGCATGATGGCGCGTGCTCGCCAGGCATCATCGCGGCTTTGCACATGCCGGCGGGCCATGGGCACCTGATGGGTGTCGATGGCGCGCTGCCAGGCGCCCAGTGCACTGTCCGATTGCACGAAGCGACCGGCCACTTCAGAAATGGCGCTCACGCCAAGGCCGAGCAAGTGTTCGCCGTCCCGCGTGGTGTAGCCCATGAAGTTGCGGTGCAGCGCCCCCTCGCGCTCCGCCACAGCCAACGGATCGTTCGGGCGGGCGAAGTGGTCGAAGCCCAGCCACACGTATCCGGCCTGGACCAGACGCAGCACGGCGTCGTGAAACAGCAGCATGCGCTCGGTGCCACTGGGAAGCTGGCGTTCGTCGATGCGCCGCTGATGGGCGCGCATCCAGGGAACGTGCGCGTAGCCAAAACAGGCCAGACGATCGGCGCCAAATGCGATGGCGCTGTCCACGGTGCGCGCAAAGCTGTCGCGGGTCTGCCGCGGCAGGCCGTAGATGAGATCGACGTTGATGCCAGTAAAGCCTTCGTCGCGCGCCATGGCCACCACGTCGCGTACGAGGGACTCCGGTTGCACACGCCCGATGGCTTGCTGCACGTCGGCATCGAGATCCTGCACGCCGAAGCTGATGCGTGTGAAGCCCAGGGCGCGCAGTCCACGCAGCTGCTCGCGCGTGACGAGGCGAGGATCGGCTTCGATGGAGCGCTCGGTGTTGTCGTTCAAGTCGAACGCGGTACTCAGATCGCCCACCAACCGTTCGAGCTGCGGCAGACTGGGGAAGTTGGGTGTGCCGCCGCCCCAGTGCATGGCGCTGATGGCTGGCCGCGCGCCGATGGCGCGGGAAGCCCAGGCGATTTCTCGCGCGAGCCGCGCCAGATAGCGGTCGACCACTTCGTCGCGCGTGGTCACGGTGGCGTTGCAGCCGCAGTAGAGACAGCGCGCCAGGCAAAACGGCAGATGCACGTAGAGCGCCACCGAGGCATCGGGCGCCGCGAGCTGCTGCAGATGCTGCTCCCATTCGGCGGGACCAAAGCTGCCACTCCAGTCGGGCAGCGCGGGGTAGCTGGTGTAGCGTGGGCCCGGGACATCGTAGCGCTGGGCCAGATCGCGCAGCTCGTGTTCCTGCAGGGCGGCAAGGTCCTGCGCCATGGGTGTGGTCATGCCGCCAGTATGACCCATGAGGGTGTGGCTTTCAGTCGGCGGCGGCCCCCGGCGGCTGTGAGGGTTTGTCTGACTGCAGTGATGCGAGGCGCTCGGAGATGGCCGCCGGCACGAGCAGGTTGTCGGCGATGGCGGCGAGTTCCTCGGCTTCACGCCAGCGGGTTTCGAGTTCGGCCAGTTCGCCTTCGAGGGCGCGGCGTTCGTCGTTTTCGTGGAGCGCCATTTCCAGCGCCAGTCGGTCCGCAGGGGGCATCTCGGAGAAGACCGTGAGGTTGTTCGGGTCACGCGCGCGCCTGAGTGCCACGTGTTCGAGGATGGCCTTGGGGTCCGCCACGTTCGTCACGCGTTCCACAGCCTCAGTGATCATGTCATTTTCGGCGCCCGTACTGTTGACCAGTGGCAGCATGTTCGCGGCGTAGCGAAAGACTTCCGGGCCGTGTACGTCGCTGTATGTGCCGACGGCCAACCGTCGATGCGTGACGCCGAGTGTGCGCAGCAGGGAACCGGTGGGTTGATAGTCGGCATGGTGTAGTCGCAGGTACCATTGACCCTCGGCGTCGCGTCGGAAACGTGCGAGTGCGGCGCTGGCGGCGGAGAGGCGCACGGTGCGTCCGTTCTCAAGGCGTACGGGTACGCGGGGGCGGTGGCGCTGGAGAAGCGTGCGGCCGGTACTCACGAGCTGCACGCCGTTGTAGAGGGTGATTCCTCCCAGTAGGCCGGGCACGGCCACGTCCAGTCCGACGCCGGCGACGGCCACAGCCAGCGCACCCCCGTACCACAAGTTCTCACGACGGCGGCGCTCCCTGAATACCTGTCCGTAGCGCCATGCTGCAAACTCCGGCCGGAGCGGCTGACCAATGCGAATGAGTCGCGTGCGATCGGGAAGCTGTGCCATCCCGATGTGTTCAGTGGCCACACGGGTGCGAGTATCGCGGTAGCTGCGCTCCATCTCTTCAATGGCTTCCCAGCGAATGTCGAGCGGCGAGAGGTTCCAGCGTGCGCAGGACGGACAGACCACCCACAGGCGGCCGCGGGCCGCGTCAAACGCGAGCCGGCGTCCAACGGGAAAGTGCTCGAAGACGTCATTGCGACCCAGTGGGTCAGCGCAGAACAGGCAGGTGCTGTACATGGCAGTCAGAACGCTTGGGCGACGGATGGTCCGCATTGCCGGACCGTCGGTGTTACGCGGAGATCGTCAACAGCTCACGCAGAGGGAAGGAGTTCGCAGAGGGCGCAGAGAACTGCGGTCGGGGTTGAACTGCCTTGTCGCGGATGACACGGATGCAGCGGAAACAGCACGGATCAACAGCAGTTTGAAGAAAGAATACAAGGTACTCCTCTGCGCCCTCTGCGTGCTCCTCTTCTCTGCGTGAGCTGTTCAAAGGATCCGCTGCGCACACTCCCGCCTGTGTGTCGCCACTACCTCGCGAGCACCGGCACCGCCGCCCGCACCTGCGCCCGGGCACGGTCAAGCGCCGTCGTGAGGTTGACGGGGCCCACCACGATCTCGGGAATGCGATCGATGGCGCCGAGGTAGTAGTCACGCCACACGCCGAGAATGTGCTGCTCGTGTTCGAGCGACCCGCCGCGGCTCAGGGTGTCGCGCGAGAGGGCCGCCTGCGTCGCCAGCGTGCGCTGGGCGGTGGCCACGAGTTCATCCAGCGCGGCAACGGCCACCTCACGCGTGCCCTCGGCCAGCAACAGGCCCGTGGTGAGCGCACAGGCGCCCACGTTGGCCAGCGTGGCGCTGCTCACATGTTCGATGCGATCGAGATCGGTGTGGTAGAACTGGTCGGTGAAGTGCCAGAGCAGCACCGCCGGAATGGAGGCGCGCAGGAACGGCGTGTGATCGCTGCCTCCTTCGAAGGGATTGGCCTTCACCACCCAATTGGTCTGACGCGCACGGTCGAGGCAGCGATTGCGCACAAAGTCGTTGAACCAGTGGGCGCGAATGTCCTTCTCGGCCAACGGGCGGCCGCCCCATTCGCTGTGCTGATCTTCGCCACGCACCCACACCGCCGACGGGTCGGGCATCTTTTCGATGAGAAATGTGCCACCCGTGGTGGCCGTGTTCTCGCCCACCATATCGAGTGACATGCCCCACTTGATGCCGGTGCGGCGCAGCGAGTCTTCCTTGATGTAGCGATCGGTGGAGCTGATCTCGTCGCCCCAGAGGAAGGTGACCGTGCGCTGCGGTGTGACCACATTGCGTCGCACGAGATCGGCCGCCACCCGCGCCATTTCCGCCAGAGCGCCCACACCTGACGCGTTGTCGTTGGCACCGGGTTCCTGCACGTGGGCCGAATACACGAAGCGTTCCTGCGGCTGCGTGCGACCACGCACCTCGGCAATGAGTGTGCGCTCAGGGCGACGCGCGATGCGCACGTCGATCTCGACGTGTACACGCACAGGACCACGGGTCATGGCCGCTTCCAGTGAGTCACGCGTGGCCCGTGAGGCATAGAGCAGCCAGCCCGGCTGCAGCGTGTCGCGCGCGATGCCGGAGAACTGGATGGCGTGCCGATTGCGCTCCTGCTGGTTGATGGGTGGCAGCGTCTGCGCTGCAATGACGCCCAGCGCGCCGGCCTTGAGCGCGCGCGGGAGTACGACGCGCGCATTGCCGGTGGTGAAGACAATGCGTCCCGCCACGGGAACACGTGCGAAGTTGCTGTCAGCGCCAATGCCCACGTGCACCAGTTCTGCGCGCACGCCACCGGGTGGTGTGGCAATGGAGTTGGCCGCAATCATATTGAGATTGCGCGCAAACGATTGCAGAGGGGCGCTCTGGCCATCCAGCGTGATGGAGGCCGCAAGCGGCGTCCAGGCCGGATCACGCATGGGCCGCGACTCGATGCGGTATACGAGCCGCGCGGTGGCGGGTGCCGAGCTTTCCTCCACGTAACCAGCGGCGCGGAGCAGTGCGGCCACGGTGTCAATGGCGGCGTCGAAGCCCTCATTGCCCGGCAGGCGGTAGAACTGCTGCACAAAGGCCACGGTGGACTTGGCGCGATCCCCGTTGATGCCGCTGTGCACACTGCGCGTGATGGCAGAGAAGGCGGCGGGCGTAGTTTGCGCCTGTGCGCTGTCCGGCGCCGCGAGCAGGCTGCCGGCAAGTAGTGCGAGCGTGCCCGCAATGTTTCGCATCGTGTTCACGGTGTCACGCGAGGTGTTGGCGTTGCGACTGATCACAAGAAACCGCGTCCAGTTGGCGGGGACGTCTTCGATGTTGCGGGCAATGATTTCGAGTCCGTAGCGGGCGGCGGCGGACTCGCCGGCCACGGCGCCCAGGCTGCGGTCGTGCTGCGCGGCCACGTCACGCGCGGCGCCGGCGGTGTCCTCGTGGGGCACCGACTGCAGCCAGGGATGGCGCGCAAAGAAGATGCGGCACTGCGCCAACGCGACCGCGTGACTGCGCACGTCGCGCAGACCGGCCAGCGTGGCGCCCGGCGGCGCCATGAGGCAGAGGTGAATGGGCACCCGCAGTTCACCGCGCACCACCACGTCGGCGCCCGCGGCAGCCAGCGCATCGAGCGCCACTCGCACCGGCCCCACGATGGCGTTCTCCACGGGGATGACGGCATAGTCCGCGTCCCCCTGCACCACGGCGGTGATGGCGTCGGGAAAGCTGCGACAGGGAACGGACGTGGCCCCATCGGGCCACTGGCGGGCAATGGCGAGTTCACTGAAGGCGCCATAGGCGCCCTGGAAGGCAACACGAGGTTCGGGGCCCGAAGTCATGCTAGAACATATTGACAGACGCGCCGTCATGCCGTAGGCATTCAGGTATGACGCATCACGCCGCGCCCAGCCCCTTCAGCCGCTACTGGTATTTTATGCCGACCCGCATGGGCCCCGGCATGTTTGGCGTGCGCTGATTCGTCACCACCGCCGCGACACCGAGAGGCCCGTGCACTGCACGGGCCTCGGTCGTTTCGGGGTTCGCGCGCACGGCCCTCGTGGAGCACCACCGCCCGGCAACGGGCCACCACACGAGGACTGCATGATCATTGTCACCGCCCCCGGCATCACGCCGGACGCACTCGACCGGATTGTCGAGCACGTCGAGCAGGCAGGACTGCGCGCCCATGTCTCGCGCGGCGCGCAGCGCACCATTGTGGGCTGCATTGGCGAAGAGGGTCGTCTGGGCGAACACGGGCTCACGCAGCTCGAGGGCGTGGAGCGCGTCATCCCCGTGCTCAAACCATACAAGCTGGCCTCACGGGAGTTCTCGGTGGCCAACACGGCCATTCACCTGGGCGACGTGGCGGACACGGTCGTTGGTGGACAGGAGGTCGTGGTGATGGCCGGCCCCTGCAGCGTGGAGGGCCGCGAGATGCTGCTGGCCACCGCCGATGCCGTGCAGGCGGCCGGTGCCCGCGTGCTGCGTGGCGGTGCGTTCAAGCCCCGCTCGAGTCCCTACGCGTTTCAGGGCATGGGCGAGGCCGGTCTCGAATTGCTGGCCGAGGCCCGGGCGCGCACGGGTATGCCAGTCGTGACCGAGGTGATGGACCCGCGGCAGGTGGAACTGGTGGCGCGTTATGCCGACGTGCTGCAGATCGGCGCCCGCAACATGCAGAACTTCGCGCTGCTGAGCGAAGTGGGTCGAGTGCAGCGTCCGGTGCTGCTCAAGCGCGGGCTCTCCGGCACGATCACCGAGCTGCTGATGGCGGCGGAGTACGTGCTGGCGCAGGGCAACGGGGATGTGATGCTGTGTGAGCGCGGCATTCGCACCTACGAAACGGCCACGCGCAACACGCTCGACGTGGCGGCCATTCCGGTGCTCAAGCGCGAAACACACTTGCCCGTGCTGGTGGACCCGAGTCATGCCGGTGGACGTGCGCATCTGGTGACGCCGCTGGCACTGGCCGCCGTGGCCGCAGGCGCCGACGGTTTGATTGTGGAAGTGCATCCCGATCCGGCGCATGCCTTGAGTGATGGCGAGCAGAGTCTCGAGTACGGTGCCTTTGGCGAGATGATGACCCAGGTGCGCGCGGTGGCGGAGGCTGTGGGCCGCCGCTGTGGTTGGCGTGAGGGCATGCTCGCATGATGCCCGCGGCCGAACACAGTGTGCACGCCCTGCGCGCCGCCATGGAGCAGGTGGACGATCAGATCGTGGCCGCGCTGGCGCGTCGTATGGCGTTGGCGCGGGCCATGGCGGACGCCAAGCAGCAGGTGGGCCAGTCCATTCTGGATCCGGCGCGCGAAGTGGCCGTGGTCACTCGCGCCGCCCGGACGGCGCGTCATCTGGGGTTGCCGGACCGCGACATACGCGGTCTGTATTGGAGTATTCTGGCGATGTCGCGCCGCGCGCAGCTGGAGGCACCTCTTCAGCGCGCCCAGGCAGGACTGGGAGATTTTGGCGCGACACTGCAAGGAAATGATGATGCCGGGACGAGCTCAGACAATTAGATTGGACAACATGGGGAACAGGCCTCTCACCTCGGTTGAATTGTTCAGTGGCGCCGGCGGACTCGCTCTCGGCGTCGCCCAAGCGGGCTTCTCTCATCGTTTGCTGCTGGAGTACAACCGGCATGCTTGTGCAACCTTGATGATGAATCGCAGATACTTCGGCAGTGCCTGCGAGATTCACGAAGGCGATGTCAAGTCTTTCGACTTTACAGATATTGGGAGCGTAGATCTGCTTGCGGCTGGTGCTCCGTGTCAGCCCTTCTCTATCGCAGGCAAGCATAGAGCCCATGCCGACGAACGCAATCTGTTTCCTCAGGTGTTTCGTGCGGTGCGGGAGCTGCAGCCGCGTGCCGTGATGGTTGAGAACGTGAAGGGGCTGCTGCGAGAGTCGCTCGCGGACTTTGTTCGCTACATAGAGCTTCAGCTGGCCTTTCCATTCGCAGAGCTTAAGAACCCTCTAGATCCTGATGAATGGTCGAACCATTTGCGGGCACTAAAGCGGTGGAAGCCAAGAAGCGGTGAGGTTCATTATCGTGTACAACGGATTCTCCTGAACTCCGCAAACTTTGGCGTGGCTCAGAAGAGAGAACGGGTATTCTTTGTGGCGATTCGGTCTGACGTTCATGGTTCGTGGGAGCCCCCAAGCGAAACCCACAGCCAAGCTGCGCTCAAGCTAGCGAAGGAAGTAACTGGTACATACTGGCGCGAGCACGAGATTCAGCGGCGTGTGCTCCAGAGTCATCCCAAGAGAGGAGAATGGGAAAGACTGGCGGGAGATACAGCCCCGTGGGTTACCGTGCGCGATGTGCTGAAGGGACTGCCCACACCGCGCACTGGTCTGGCTCACGCGGAGTTTCCCAATCATATCGGGCAGCCCGGTGCGCGGTCGTACCCGGGCCACACCGGGTCTCCCATGGACGAGCCAGCCAAGACACTCAAGGCAGGCGTTCATGGTGTACCCGGAGGTGAGAACATGCTTCGAAACCCGAACGGTACTGTACGTTACTTCACTGTTCGCGAGGCGGCACGGATACAGACGTTCCCTGACACCTACGTTTTCCAAGGGGCGTGGGGTGAGGCCATGCGGCAAATCGGGAACGCTGTTCCTGTCAAGCTCGCCGAGGCCGTTGCCGTTTCTTTGAGGAACGTCCTCGTTGATCGAGCGCAGCCTGATGGTGGAGCTCGGCCTCGCGTGCTGCCACGGAGTCTTTCGCGGCGAGCCGTGTTTGCTCAAGAAGAGCTTTTGCTAGCCGATTCTGCTTGAGATTTGAGGCAAAGCCGCGCCCAGGGTGTAGCTCATCCCACTGCGATCGTTCTTGGCCCGCTCGACCCTTGCCCGGAGCGTGAATTCCAAACCCCTGAAGCTGACTGTTCCAGAGCGGTCGATAACGTCGAATAGCAACAGCCTCTGCGAGGGGTATCCAGATTGGCATGCAAACAAGCGCAGAAACGCGAAAATCTCCGACATCAAGATTGCTCGCATACTCGATACTGCGACGATGCTGGCTGATTCGAGACCACAAGAGCGGCTGCGACACCGGTTCGAAAGGGCTCAACCCTTGCCGCGCACCTGGCTCTTTTGCGCGCCCGACGTAGATCGGCAAGGCGCACTCGTGTTTGATGTTGAATCTCCCGATTTCAGTGTACGGGTCTTGAGACCCGATATAATACAGAGCATAGATGCCCGACCCCGCGAAGGAAGTAATGTCGGCAAGCGGATCGGCCGGTCTACGCTCCAGCTCCCGAATCAGGGAGAATCCAAGCGCTTCCAAGTCAAGCGGATTGTATGGATCGATAGTGCTCATCTCTCGTGGGGTCTAATCAGGTGTCAGAACGGTGCTGCTTCGCCAAAAATCAGCCGATGGGCTTGACGCCTGCCTTGGGCACGACGGCGCGGCCAATCGTGCCGCGATCACTGCCGAACCAGATGCTGCGCGTCTTTGGATCGAAGACCATGTGCCGCACGGTATTGGGCATGCGCGGCCCGAGTTCGGTGATGCCGATGAAGCCGTTGCTGCGCGGGTCGAAGCCTACGAGGCGGTTGGGCTGACTGCCCGTCTCCACGAACCAGAGGCGATCATTGTCGTCGACGGTCATGGCGTAGGGCAGCGAGGTGGCACCGCCCGGCATGGCCCATTCGCGCACGGCGCCGCTCACCGGATCAAGGCGGCCGAGGAAGCCGCGTGAGTAGTCCACATACCACACGCCGCCGTCGGTGGTGAGCGCAATGCGGCGCCCGCGCGCACGCTCGTCGGGCAGCACGTACTCACGCACGCGCATGGAGGCGGGGTCGATGGTGCCGACCTTGTTGGTGCCAAACAGGTTGAACCAGGGGCGGCCGGCCTTGTCGAGCACGATGCCGTAGGGGCGTGCGCGTGGTGTGGATACGGTGGCCAGTTTCACCGCGCCCGTGCCCTTGTCGAGGAAGCCCACCATGTTGCTGAACTGCAGCGTGAACCAGAGGTTGCCCTTCTGATCAAAGGCAATGGTGTGCGGATCCTTGGCGGCGGCTTCCGGCATGGGATAGCGCGTGATCTTGCCGGTCTTGCCATCGATGCGGCCAATCATGCCGTTGCGATTGCCCGCATACCACGCGTCGCCCGTTGGGTCGACGGCCACGGTGTGCGGATGTGTGCCCGGGTCGATCTCGAAGCGCTCGAACTTCTTTGAGGCCGGATCGAAGCGCGCCACATAGTTGCCCTCCTGTCCCACAAACCAGATGCGGCCGTCGGGCGCCACACTCGGGTCACGCGGGCGATCGGCGGCGCCCCAGGGCACGTCCCATTCCGTGAGCGCCACCGTGTCGGCGCCAGCGGCGGGGCGCGACTGGGCGTGCGCAACGGAAGCAACGGAGCAGGCGAGCAGCCATGCGCCGAATGCGGCAGAACGCGATGCGAGAGGCAGGCGAAGCGCGCGGGTCATGCGAAACCTCCGGGGGTGGGATCGAGCGGCAACAGCACATCAAACGTGGTGCCGACGGGCCGGTCGAGCAACACGATACGACCACCGTGCGCGGTGGCGATGGCTTGGGCAATGGCGAGCCCAAGACCGGCGCCGGTCTGCACCGGCAGAGCTTCAGGCTCTGCCGGTGGCGGCGACGTGGGAGCGAGCGCGGCGCCATGCACAAAGCGCTCGAACACCCGATCGCGCAGCGCTGCGGGGATGCCAGGGCCGACGTCGCTGACTCGTACCCGCACCCCCCGCGTCAGATCCGGCGCGGCTGCGCTCACGGCGAGCTGCACAGTGCTGCTCTTTGGTGCGTGCTTGAGTGCGTTGTCGAGCAGGTTGAGCAGCAGGCGACGCAGCAGCGCGTCGTCACCCTGTACCACATCGTCGCTGCCGGGTGCCAGCGTAGCGTCAATGTCCGCCTGCAGGGTGAGGCCGCGTGCATCGGCGAGCGTGCGCAGACTGCGCAGCACACTGAGCACGAGCTCGGTGATTGCTACCGGGCGCCGTGTGATGAGGGTACCGCCGGCGTCGGTGCGGGCCAGCAGCAGCAGGTCGTCGACAATGCGTGAAAGGCGAAGCGACTCGGCCTGCACGATGCCCAGCGCCTCGCGATACTCGGCCTCTTCACGATGCGCGCGCCGCAGCGTGACCTCGGCCTCACCACGCACAATGGCGAGCGGTGTGCGCAATTCGTGCGAGGCATCGGCCATGAACTGCCGCTGCGCACGGAAGGCGCGATCGACGCGTTCGAGCAGGCCGTTGATGATGTGTGTCAGGCGCCCGAGTTCATCGTGCGGATTCACAACGGGCAGACGCTCGTCGAGGTTGGCGGCGGTGATAGTGGCCGTACGGGCGACGATGGCCTCGAGCGGTGCCAGACTGCGGCGCGCCAGCAGAAAGCCCGCCGCAATGGAGACGAGCAGCGCGAGCGGAATGGCCAGCAGCAGCGCGGTGCGCACCTGACGCAGCAGCGCGTGGTCTTCAGCCTCGGACAGCATGACGGCGACAAGCAGCGGTGGTTCATCCTCGCGATTGTCCGGTTCCGGCTCCACGCGCAGCAGCGCCACGCGATACATCGAGTCTCCCTGCGTCGCGCGGCGAATGGCCACGACGCTGTCGGGCAGGAGGCCGCGCGCGCGCTCGTCGCGCACGCTGTCCATGACGGCACGCAAGCCAGGCGGTACCTGCACCACCGGGGCGTCGCTGGTACGCGGCTGCCGTGCGGCCACGACTTCCATGCCGCTGATGGACGCCGTGTCATCGGCGGCATCCTCGGCATCGGCAGTGATGAAGATGTCGAGATCTCCAACGCGCATCTCGCGCAAGGCGGCGCGTTCGTAGGCGCCGGGCACTTCTTCCACGTCACCACGTGCGGCGGCCGCTCGGCGTTCGGCCACAATGGCGCCGGCCACGGCGCGCGCCGACTCACGCACCGTGGTGGCGGTACGCTGCGAGACAGCACGCGAGAGTGTAATCCATCCCGCCGCCGCAAAGAGCACCAGCAGACAGGCCAGCACGCTGGCATTCCACAGCGTGAGGCGCGTGAGAATGGATGCGCGCACGGGTGCTCAGGCCGGCGGTGTGGCGGAGAACACGTAGCCCAGACCGCGCCTGGTGTGGATGAGGGGGGTGAAGGGCGCGCGGTCGATCTTGGCGCGCAGGCGATTCACGTACACCTCAACCGCGTTGGTGAACGGGTCGTGGTTGTCATCCCACACGTGGGCGACAATCGCGCTGCGCGAGAGCACCTTGTCCACGTTGCGCACGAACAATTCGAGCAGCGCGTACTCCTTGGCCGTGAGCGGAATGGCCGCGCCAGCGCGCTGCGCCGTGTGCGCCTGCAAGTCGACCACCAGATCTGCCACTTCCACGCGCATGGGCTGCAGCCCGTCGGGTCGTCGCAGCAGCGCGCGCAGTCGCGCGAGCAGCTCGCCGAAGTCGAAGGGCTTGACGAGATAGTCGTCTGCGCCGCTGTCGAGACCGGCGATACGATCGGCGACGGCATCACGTGCGGTCAACATGAGCACCGGTGCCGCATTGCCGCGCGCGCGGAGCGTGCGCAGCACCTCGAAGCCATCCATACCCGGCAGCATGACATCGAGCACGATGGCGTCGTAGGCGTTGAGTGCGGACTGGGCGATGGCGGCCTCACCATCTGCGCAGGTGTCGACGGCATATGATTCCTCGCGCAGCCCGCGCGCCACCAGGCGGGCGAGTTGCGGGTCGTCTTCCACCACGAGCAGGCGCACGCCTCAGCTCCTCACGCGTGAAGGTGCTGCGGTGCGCCGCTTCTCGAGCGGTCGACGGCGGAACCAACTGGCCACGAGATAGAACTCGTCGAGATCGTGAGTGGGAATGTCGGCCCCCTGCGCGTCAGGGCCGCTGAACACGCGCTGCATGAGCTGCTCCAGGGCCGCGTGTTCGTCCGGGGTTTGTGGCGCGGGCAGCTCGGCGCGCACGGTGCCACGTCGGACGAGGTACAGCCATTCCCGTTCGTCCGGCCCCGCACTTCGATAAACGAACGTGAGGCGGTCCATGTTGGCGTGGAAGTGCTGGACGCGGTCGTGCAGCCAGCGCACGAGGGCCAATCGATCGCGCAGCACCCGCGCCTGCTCGAAGGCCAGGGACTCCGCCGCCTGCTGCATGGCGTCTTCGAGGCGGCGCACGGGCGCATCACTGCGTCCTTCGAGCAGGTCGCGCACCTCGTGGGCGGCCGCGCGATAGCCCGCCGCGTCGCCGGCCCCGATGCAGGGACCGGCGCAGGTGCCGAGGTCGTGGCGCAGGCAGCCGGGAGCGCGCGTTCGGCCGCGCGCCTGGGGTCGTTCACCGGCGAACCAGAGCGGCAGAGTGCGCGTGCTGCCGGTGACCCGAACGGTTTCTTCGATCAGGCAGTCGCGAAGGCCGGTGGCTTCAGCCAGCGCGCGGACGGCGTCGCGCAGTTGTGCCACGCGGCGGAATGGGCCGAACAGCGCTTCAGCCTGTGGGTCGTCGGAGCGTGGCACGACGCGCAGCCCGGGCACCGCACCGCCGGTCACCGCCACGTAGGCGCGCGGCCAGTCGTCGGCCACCATCATGCTGTTGAAGTGCGGGCGATACTGCTTGATGAGGCGCAGTTCGCGCAGCAGGGCGCCAAACTCGGTGTTCGTGTACTCCCACTCAATATGGAACGCGTGCCGCAGAATGCGCGCGGCCTTGTTCCGCCGGCCCTTGGCGCGGAAGTAGGACAGGAGGCGGGTGCGCAGCACGCGCGACTGGCCTACGTAGATGACCAAGCCCGTGGGGCCGAGCATGCGGTAGACGCCGGGCCGGTTCTGCACGGACTCGCGCACGAGCGCCCGCAGCTGCTTGCGCTGCGCCGGCGTGGACTGCGGGGGGCGACCGTGGAGGCGGACCGTGGGCTCGGTCATCCGGTCAAGGTACTTGCGTGCCGCATCGCCGCGCCAAGGTTAGCTTCTCGTCACACTCCCCCTCCCTCCCACCCGTCCCGCCGTGACTGCACCGGAATCGACGCACGAGGTGACCCGTCTGCTGGAAGCGCTGCAGGCGGGCGCGGAAGGTGCGTCTGACCAGCTGGCACCGCTGGTATACCATGAACTGCATGCGCTGGCGGTGCACTTCATGCGCCGCGAGCGCGAGGACCACACGCTGCAGCCCACGGCGCTGGTCAGTGAGGCGTACATGCGGCTCATGGGGCAGCAGCAGGTCTCCTGGCAGAATCGCGCGCACTTCTATGGGATTGCGGCGCAGGCCATGCGGCGCATTCTCGTGGATCACGCGCGCCGTGCGCGGGCCGCCAAGCGCGAGGGCGGCGAGCGGGTCACGCTCGATGAGTCGGTCGCAGACCACAGCGAGCGCTCGGTGGACCTGCTGGCGCTGGACGACGCCCTCACTCGTCTGGCGGTGGCCCTGCCGCGTCAGGCCCGGGTGGTGGAACTGCGCTTCTTCAGTGGACTCGACATCGACGAGACGGCCGAGGTGCTGGGTATTTCGCCCGCCACGGTGAAGCGCGACTGGACCTTTGCCAAGGCGTTTCTGCAGCGGGAAATGGACATGCGCTGAGGGGGCCGTCCCGTCCGGTAGGTCCCGTTCAATGAAATGAGCCAATCCCCGGCGGCGCTACGCGTGTCAGGAAGACCCGCTGTGTGGCTCATTGACGCCACCCGGCTCAGTCCTGAACCTCAACCGGGAAGCGCCCATGACGCCGTGGGATAGAGGCAAACGAAGTGGATGGTCAACCATATGGACTGGTATGGCCGCCCTGATGGTCCTTGCGGGTTGTGGAGATTCCTCCGGGCCCAAGGCCATCGCCACGGTGAGCATCTCTCCAGCGACGCTGCAATTGCAGCCCGGTGAGACCAGCAACCTGACGGCCACGGCGCGCGACGCAGATGGTAATGCGTTGACGGGGCGCAACCTGGTCTGGAACTCGGGCAATCCGGCAGTGGCCACGGTGTCCGCCAGCGGACTCGTCACCGGCGTAAGTGACGGAACCGCCACCATCACGGCGACGGCCGGGAGCATCGTGGGTAGCGGCACGGTCACGGTGCGCTCGTCGGTGGTCAGCATCTCGCTCACGCCGTCTACCGCCGAGTTGGTGGTGGGACGGGCGCCGATCACGCTGGCCGCCAGCGTGCGCAGCAACAATGGACGGGAACTGACAGACCGTCCGCTGCAATGGAGTTCGTCCGCTCCCACGATCGCGACCGTGAATGCGAGTGGTGTGGTGACGGCGGTGGCACCGGGGCAGAGCACGATCTCCGCCACGAGTGAGGGCGTATCGGGATCGGCTGTGATCGTCGTGGCGCCCGACCCCTGCTCGGTGGTGCGCACCATCACGCTGAGTCAGCCTGTCTCGGGCGCGCTGCGTGCCACGGATTGCCGGTTGGCCGACAGCACGGCGGTGCAACGCTTCGGCTTCACGCTGACGACGCGCACCAAGGTCGAGATCCTCATGAACAGCAGCGAGATCGACTCGTACGTGTTCGTACTGGATTCCGCGCGTCGGGTGGTGGTGCAGGATGACGATGGTGGTGGCGGGCGCAACTCGCGCATTCTGCGCACGCTGCCGGCCGGTCGCTATGAAATTCTTGCCAACGTCTACGACGCCGGGTCGTTCGGTTCGTATCAGCTGTCGCTGCTGCCGGCGCCCCCTGCCTGTGTGGTGGGTCGCGCGCTGTCCTTGCCGGCCACAGTGAATGCAACGCTCGATCTCAATGCCTGTCGGCAGAACGACGGCAGTCTTGAAGATCGCTACGATCTCACGGTGACGAGTCGCGGTGTGTACCGCGTGGACATGAACAGCTCGGCGGTCGACGCGGTAGCCGTGATTCTCGATGAGGCCGAGCGGGTCGTGGCGCAGGATGACGACAGCGGCAACGGCAACGATGCACGCATTGAGGTGCAGCTCGATCCGGGCCGCTACACGGTGCTCGCGCGGGCGTATCCGGGCCAGACGGGTGCGTACGCGCTGTCGGCTCGGGTGGCGATCGATCCGTGCGGCGTGAATCGACTCATCGAAGTGGGGCAGGTCATCAACGGCGTGCTCACGCGTGATGACTGCGCGTTCAGTGAAGGAGGCGGAGCACCGCGCTATCTGCAGCGCTACGGACTGATTCTCAACCAGCAGACCACGGTGCAGGTTGAGATGACGAGTACGGCGGTGGATGCGTTTCTCATCGTGCAGAACGGACAGAGTGGTGCGGTGGTGGCCTCCAACGACGATCTGGGACCTGGCACCACCAACGCGCGTGCGGTGGCCACGCTGCCAGCCGGTGCCTATATCGTGAACGTCACCACCTACGATGCCGGCGAGACGGGGGCGTTTCGGTTGTCCGTGGTGGTGCCCACTCCCACCAACGTACAAGTGCAGGTCACGCCGGGCTCCCTGTCGATGCAGCCCGGACAGTTGCAGCAACTGGCGGCCAATGTGAGCGGGTCGGCCAACACGGCGGTGACGTGGAGCAGCAGCGATGCCAATGTGGTGAGCGTGACGCCACAGGGCGTGATTCGCGGTATCACGGTGGGCAGCGCACGCATCACGGCCACCTCGGTTGCCGATCCCACACGCAGCGGCTTTGCCACGGTCACGGTCGGCACATCCGGCGCGGGTCCCAATCTCGACATTCCTGCCGTGTATCTGGTGCAGGCGGTGCAGCAACTGGATGGTCGCGTCCCGTTGGTGGCGGACCGCCAGGCTGTCGCGCGCGTCTTTGTGCGCGCGAGTGTGTCCGGTGCTCCGCAGGCTGCCGTACGGCTACGTGTGGTGCAGAACGGCACAGTGGTTGGCACCTACACGGGCATGGCCACACCAACGCTGGCGCCGGACGAGAGCTGCTGCTCGGCCAACATCGCCATTCCGGCCAGTGTGGTGAAGCCAGGCATGGGCATCGTGGCCGAGGTGGATCCGGACAACCTGCTGGCCGAGGCAAGCGAGAGCGACAATCTGTATCCGCAGAACGGTCAGCCGCTGCCGCTCACGGTGGTCAACATGCCGCCGTTCAACATTCGCATGATTCCGGTGCAGCAGGCTCGCAACGGACCGCTGGCGCAGGCCACCACCTCGCTGTTCAACACGCTCCGTGTGGTGTGGCCACTCGCTGCGGTGAACGCCACGGTGCGCACGCCGCTCATGATCGACTACACGGTGGCCACCCAGGGCTTCGATGACTGGGCCCGTCTGGTGCGCGACATCGAGATCCTGCGTCAGATCGAAGGTGGCGCCGACTTCTACTATGGCCTCCTGCGCACGCAGGGCACGAGCGGTGTGCTTGGCCTGGCCAACGGCATTCCGGCGCGCACGGCCATCGGCGTGGATGAGTTCTCCGACTTTGGCGCCGAGGAAGCACGCATTACGTTCGCGCACGAGATGGGGCATGTGCTGGGATTGCGTCACGCCCCCTGTGGTGGCGCTGCCGGGCCCGATCCCAACTATCCGTTTGCGGATGGTCGCGCTGGCGTGTGGGGCATGGACACGTTCTTTGGCAACGTGCTCAAGCCGCCCACCGGCACTGATATCATGACCTACTGCCCCAACCAGTGGGTGAGTGCGTACAACTATCGCAAGGTCTTCGACAACCGTCTCGCGAGTCCGAATGGTGCACGCATGGCGTCCACAAGTACGCTCATGGTGTCCGGTGCCATATCGCGTGGCGTGGTGACCGTGGACCCGGCATTCTCGGTGACGACGGTTCCCGCCACGAACGCGACGAATGGTCGCTACGAGGTGGAGGGCCGTGATGCCAACGATGTCGTGTTGTTCCGGTGGGGCTTTGATCCCTATCGCGTGGAGGACGGCGAAGAAGGATCGGAGGCCTTTGTCGTGGCGGTGCCGGTGGCGCCGGCCCTGCAGGAGCGCGTCGCCCAACTGGTGGTTCGTGAGCGCAACGGTGTGGCCCGGTCCACGCGTGGGGCTCGGCATGCCGTGAGCGAGCTCCCCGATCTGATGTCACTGCGGCGGCGTGGAGCCACGGCGTCGATTGCGTGGTCTGCCGCTGACGTACCCGCGGTGATGGTCCGCTCGCGAACCTCGGGTGAGATCCTCGCCATCGCGCGACGGGGTGCGCTGGACCTGGAACCCCTGGGTGACACCAACGCTCTCGAGGTGCTGGTGTCCACCGGTGTGCGCAGCGTGCCGCTGCAAGTGGATCTGGCACGCGGAGCACTGCGCCGATGAACACCTCCTCAGTCCTTCGTGCAAGCCTTCGTCCGGACAGTCGCATACTCCGGTTTGCTCACACAGCTCGCAACGCCACCAAGGGAGACGGTATGACACGCATGTCGATAGGTTCTGCCACGTCACGTCGATGGGCCATGCGCATATGTACACCGGTCATGCTGCTGACCCTCTGCGCTGCGGCTCCGGCCGCGGCGCAGAGCCGGGCGGACGCGGGGCCTGGGTCTGCCGTCGCCATGCAGGACGCGTCGCAGGACGCGTCGCTGGACGCCGTCAATGCGCTGGTGCTGCAACGCACCAAGGCCAAGGGCGCTGGGCCCTCCGCCGGCGCACGCAGCAAGACCAAATCGGCGACGTCGCCGGCACGCAAGCCCTCTGATGCGGCGGCCGCTGTTGCACCACCCAAGGGTTGGGCGCCGCTGCCGTCCGCGCCGCGACCCGCCGCCAAGCGTCGCTGAACGTCGGCGAGCTTCCACCACGGACCATGATGGTCACAACAACAGGGCCCGGCACCAGAACATCGGTGCCGGGCCCTGGGGTATTGCGGCGGTCAGCGCAGCGTTACGGCATCCAGGAGTCGTACGCTGGTCACGTGCCAGGTGCCGTTGCGCAGCGAGAGCTCGGCCTGTGCGCGTGCGCTCTGCCGTCGGTTGGCACCGAAGGGTGAGCGCACCGTGACGGTGAGTGGCATGACGGCAGTGGCCTCGTTGCCGTTCAGCGCCACGTCGGCGTCGCCATTCACACTCGCGCTGATCCGTTGTTCACTGGCGAGCGCCAGCCATGCGTCTCTCGCATCGCCACGCAGCAGACGCGCCGCGCCATCGCGCGTGCCAAGCACGCCCACCGCATCACTGACCGCGCCGCGAATGCGCACCGCCGATTCGGCGGCCGACAACGTGGGGGCCTCACGCGACGCCAATCGGGTCGACTCACGCTCCCCCGTCACCGCGGATTCCACCGGCGTTGGGGCCGGTGTCGGGTCTGGCACCGCCACTGGTGGCTTCGTTGGCGGTCGAACCGGTGCGGTGCGCGATGGCGGCGTCTGCTCTCCGCCACGCACCGGGGGCGGCGGTTCGCTGCGTGGTGGCGGCAACGGCGTAGTCACGGCGCCCGACCCCTCGCCAATGAGTCGACCGGTGATGTCGCGCTGCGGCATGAGGGCCCGCGGGTCTGGGTCGACGAGCGTGCGCGTTGCGGTGGCGCTGCCCTCGTCTAGCGATGCGCCATCGACTGATCGAGCTGGAGCTGGTGCGATGGCCAGATAGCCCACACCAGCCGCGAGGACGGCACAGGCTGCGAGGAGCGCGGACAAAGGGATGCGGGCCAGCAGGCCCGGTCGTGAAGCCGCCGCACTCGTCGACACCAGCGGTGCGGCCGCCGCCGCAGTGCCTGACGCAGGCGGTGTATGCCCTGATGCGACCGTGTACTCCGCTCGCACGCGCTCAAGTGCTTCGCTGAACGCCTGTGCCGTGGGGAAGCGGGCATCGGGTTCATGCTGCATGGCACGCTGCACGATGTCATTGAGCACGGCCGGTGTGCCAGGCACCAGACTCTGCAACGGCGGCGGTGTGTCCTGCAGCTTGCGCAGGATCAGCGCATAGTCGGAATCGGCCTCGAACGGCACACGGCCGGTGACCAGTTCGAACAACACTGCGCCCATGGCATACACATCCGTGCGGGCATCCACCTCTTCACCACGCAATTGCTCGGGCGCCATGTAGAGAGGCGTACCGACGGTATGTCCCGTTTGCGTGCGACGATGCTGGCCACGGAGGCGCGCAATGCCGAAGTCCATGACCTTCACCACGCCCGCGCTCGAGACCATGATGTTGGCCGGCTTGATATCGCGGTGCACAACACCCATGTCGTGTGCATGATCGAGGGCATCGAGCGCCTCCATGCACCACGCCACCACACGCGTCCACGGCAAGGCCCCACTGCGCTCGACGAGCTGCTCGAGGGTTTCGCCGCGCACGAACTCCATGACCATGTGCAGCTCGCCGTCATGTCGTTCAAGGCCGTGCAGGATGGCAATGTGCGGATGATTGAGACGAGCCAGCGCGCGGGCCTCACTGAGAAAGCGGTCGACGAGATCCTCGCGGTGGCCCAGTTCCGGACGCAGCACCTTGATGGCCACGTCGCGTTCGAGCAGACGGTCGACCGCACGGTACACGGTACCCATGCCACCGTCTCCCAGTCGTTGCACGATCTGGTAGTTGCCGACCACCCGGTCGATCATGGCGTGACGCCCTCGTCGACGACATCGATGATGACCACGGAGATGTTGTCGTGCCCCCCGGCCTCGCGCGCCCGGGCGACGAGCTGTGCGGCGCGCTCCGCCGTCGGGACCGCCGCCGCCAACACACGGCTGAGTGCGTCGTGCGCGACCAGATCGTACAGGCCATCGGTGCACAGCAGCAACCGATCGCCGTGGCGCAGCGCCACGGGATGTGTCCAGGCCGTCACGGCCACTGCATCCTGACTGCCGAGCGCGCGCGAGATGACATTGCGGTCGGGATGCTGGCGCGCGTCATCGGTGGACAACAGCCCCTGACGCACCATATGCATGACCGCGGAGTGGTCCTGCGTCATGACCAGCAGGTCGCCATCACGCAGCAGGTAGCAGCGCGTATCACCCACATGTGCGCACCAGACCGCACCATCCACCAGCGCCACCGCGCAGCAGGTGCTGCCCATGCCCTGTTGCGAGGGCTGTTTGCGACTGGCCTCGCGAATGCGTGCATTGGCGGCCTGTAGCGCCTCGACGAGCGTGGCGGGCCAGGTCTGCTGCCGTTCTTCGACCGCGCGCTGCACCGTCTGCACGATGGTATCGACAGCGAGCGACGCGGCCACTTCGCCGGCCTCATGTCCTCCCATGCCGTCGCACACCACCGCCAGCCCCTGCAGGTCATCGGCTCGGCTGTCCACGCGCAGCGCGACCGCGTCTTCGTTGATGCTGCGCACGCAGCCCACGTCGGTGGCGGCCGCGGCGTGATACTGCCGCTGCCGCCCGAGGGCCGCCACTCGCCATTGGTCGTTGGTGCGCCGGATGGCGTCAGCCGGCTTCATCGCTGCGTGGTCGGGTCGCCGATCCGCAGCAGTTCCATGCCGTAGCGGATGGGGATGGCGAACGACACCTGCACATCGGCAGTCTTGCCTGCGAAGTAGATGCCGACGACGTTGCCCGACACATCGAACATGGGCCCGCCGCTGTTGCCACCGCCGGTGGAATTGATCGTGAGCTGGTAGGTGTCACCACTTGGCGCGTAGGTCATGAACCCATCGCGCACTTCGGCATCGGCGGCGCGCAGAATCTTGCCGATGTTGCCGGCCGACAACGTGGGATCAGGCAGCGTGCGCTGCTGCATCTCGCGGTTGAACATGTCACGCGACTTGATGACCGTGATGACCTCCTCTGACACACCCGGATATCCCATGACTGTCACGGCATCGCCCTGACGCGTCTGATCGTAGGTGTCCGACATGGTGACGAACGGCAGCGCCTGCGGGGCGTCCACCTTGATGAGCGCCACGTCGTGTCGCTGCGAGGGGCGCACGTTGCTGGCTTCAAAGGGCGTAGGGTCCTTGGGGAAGCGCACGTACAGATATTCCACCCGCGCCTGGAAATCGCCGATGTCGCCCTTGGGACCGGCCTGCCGCGTTTCTGAGGGAATCCACTGCTGCGGAGGCCGGGTGATGATGGGCTGACCGCTGGCGTCGAGCATTGGCTGACCGGAGCTGGGATCAATGAGTGGTCCCACGTCTTCCGCATCAAAGCGATACCAGGTTTGCCAATTGTAGGCCACGTGGCGGTTGGTGAGGATGAAGCCGTTCTCCGACACCACGAAGCCCGAACCGCGTGAGCTCACGCCAATGGGGCGTCCCGCATACTGATCGAGCGTGAGGGCCGGCTCGATGCTGTTCTGCACTTGTACGTATGCCGGCACGACATCCTGCCCATTGTCGAGGATGCGGCGCTTCTGTCCCTTCACGCGATACTCGTTGGGAACCAGGCGGTGATACACCTGACCGCCCGTCCCGCGGTAAGTGAGCTTCCAACTGAAGTCCACTTGCACAATGGCTGGTGCGTTGCGCGCCGCAATTTCGGCGGGCTGCAGTTGCTGAGACAACGCGTTGGCGCGCGATCCCTCGCGCCGCAGGCTGTCGAGACCACTCGCCGCTGCGGCCGTGCCGGATGCAAGCTCCTGCGCGGTCTGCCAGCGATTGAAGCCAACCACGCCCAACGCGACCACAAGCACCCCAGCCATACCCAGCAGCATGTTGCGCTGAGACTGCGAGCGGGTCTCGCCGATGAGCCGCTCCACCGTGGCCTTGCCAACGGCGCCCGGCGCGGGCTGGCCTTTGGCGCCTGGCTGCGCTGATCCGCCATCGTGCTTGCCACCCGAAGCGCCTCCTGGAGCGGCTCCCGCAGCTGCTGCACCGGCAGCGATGCCGACCGCAGGCGCACCCAGTCGTGTCTCCACCACCTCAAAGCTGCCAATGCGTGTGGCCTTCACGGACCCCGCGGGCCGGGGATCGAGATCAAACTCGATCTCCGGACCTCCGGCGCCAAGTTGAATGACGTCGCCGGGTGTGAGGACGTGCTCGCCCATGAGACGCACCTTGTTGACGAAGGTGCCGTTGCGACTGGCAAGATCACTGAGCACAAAGCGCGCCGGATCGCTGCTATCGCGACTGATGCGGGCATGCTGACGTCCCACGAGATCATCGCGGTCGGGATCGAATCGCACCTCACACGAGGGGTCGCGGCCGAAGGTCAGCGTGCGGACGTTGGCGAGAGGAAACTCCTCGCGCTGATTGGCTTTCGATCCTCTGAGGTGGTGCAGGACGACGCGATCCATGGGTGGTGGTCTCCGGGCGGCTGACGAGCGAGTGAACGAGCGGAAGGGAAGGCCCGCGCAACGGGCATCACTTCACCACGCGCAGGCGGCGCGCATTCCGGCTCATGAGCCACGAAGGCGCGGGGCTGCGCGTGTTGAGGCGGACAGTCCCCTTTCCCGTCGCTGTCCACTTCGAGGTTCCTCACGCCGCCCGACCAATCAGGAGCTCTTCATGCTGCGCTGCCGTCCGTTTCGTCGTCCGCTGTCCTCAGCACTTCACGCCACGGCGTTCCTTGTCGCCGGACTGCTGACGACGCTGCCGCTGCGGGCGGCGCAGGCTCAGTCGGCCCAACGGTGGTCCGTGCAGGCATCCGGACTGCACGTGGGTGTGTTCGGCGACGCGTACGAAGGACTCAAGGCCGGCCTTGGCGGCGAAGTGCAGCTGCGTTTCACACCGGGCGTCTGGTCATTCGGGGTTGGCGGACAGGCGTCGAGTCACGGCACCACGGGCGCGGGCTTCGATGGACAGACCGTGATGCTGCAGGGCGCATTCATCGAACCGCGTCGTGTGGTCGACATTGGCAGCAGTCGTGTCGCACCCTATCTGTCGGCGCGACTCGCCTATCTGCAGCAAACCATCGACTTCACTCTCAGTGATGGCGTGTCGGTGCTGGATGTGAACGCCGAGGCCAGTGGTGCCCAGGTCAATGCCGGCGGCGGTCTGCTGGTGCGTCTCTCGCCGCGTGTCAATCTCGACCTGGGCGCTACCTACGGAGTCATTCGCTTTGGCGACGTGCTGGTGAACGTGCCGGGATTCGGTCAATCGAACGTGGCCGGTACCAGTGGCACCGGCCAGAATCTCGTGTTGCGCGCGGGCCTCGCCATCGGTCTCGGCAAGTAGTGGCCTGAGACGGCCCGATGCGTTGCCGCCGTGAGGAGTTACTCGCTCGGGTCCATGTCCACCTGGCCGCTCAGTCGTCGCGAGAGATGGGACCAGTTCATGCCAACGGCCAGCAGCAGCGCGGTGCAGATGAGCACGACGTGCGTGATGCCACGTGAGGAGCGCGCGCTCACGATGCCCACGTCGATCAGCAGCCACACCAGCCCACCCGAGATGGCCAGCACGAGCAACGCGCCGCCGAGTCCGATGGAGCGGCGCGTGGCATTGAGGAACACGGCCCAGCCGCCCATGAGCGCGAGCCCGAGCAGGAACTTGAGCGAAGTCGGGCCCGAGGTGCTGACACCGGTGCGCAGCGGGGCGATGGCCCAGTGATAAAACGACAGGCCTTCAGGATTGTAGGTGGCAAACACGAGCACGAGAGCGCTCACTGCACGGGCTGCGATGCCGCCAAATCCGGGTCCGTTGGCCATGAGTCGTTGAGGAAAGTGACAAAGGGTGGCTCGCGCTGTCGCGTCAGGCGCCCGATCGGGCCCGGCGCCATTGGAGCAGCGCGGCGACCATCCAGACGATGGCCGCTGCGATGAGAAAGAACTTGAGGCTTGCGGCGATTCCGGCAAGCAGGACGGTTGGGCCCGAGACATCTTGCACCACGCCGCGAACGACAAGACGCCAGAGCAGCAGGTTCTCGAGCGCGTCAAGCGGAATACAGGCCAGCGTGGCCCAGGCCAGTCGGGCACCCGTCTGGTGCAGTGGCGCCGGCGTCGGTACCGCGTGGGTGAGCAGCAGCCGCAGGCTGGTGAAGAGCAGCATGGGGTAGGCCACGAGAAAAGCGCCGTCGACACCCAGACTGACGAGCGCGCTTTCGGATACACCGGCACTCTTCCAGATGCCGAGAATTTCTGACGCGCGCGACGCCGTGAAGGCGAGTTCGAGGCTGACAATGCCCCAGGGCACACCAGGCTGCTCGAGTGGCGCCCCGATGCCCAGGAGTTGAATGAAGAGGATGGGCGAGAGTGTCGCCCAGAAAAGCCAACCCAGCAGTCGCATGACAGGAGCCTAGCACCGGACATTCGCGTGCGGAACGGTGAGGTGCTAGCGTTCGCCATGGACCTTTCGGTCATTCCCTGGGAGGCGGTGCTGGGTATCGCCGTGGGCTTCGGTCTTGCGGCAGCGGCCGGATTTCGGATGTTCGTGCCGTTGCTGGCCGCCGGTGTGGCTGCAAAAGCCGGCGTGTTGGAGCTCTCACCGGGGTTCGTATGGCTGGCCAGTACGCCGGCGCTGGCGGCACTGGGCACGGCCACGATTCTCGAGGTCGGCGCCTACTCGGTGCCGTGGCTCGATCAGTTGCTCGACGTCATTGCCACGCCAACGGCGGTGGCTGCCGGCATGCTGGCGGCCGCCAGCGTGGTGGTGGACCTGCCACCGGTGCTCAAGTGGACCGCCGTGGTGCTGGCCGGCGGTGCGGCCGGGATGACGCAGGGGGCGACAGTGTTCACGCGCTTCAAGAGCACCACGCTCACCGGAGGCCTTGGCAATCCCGTGGTGTCGGCACTCGAGCTGGTAAGCGCGGTGGTCACGAGTGCGCTCGCGATCTTCCTGCCGCTGCTGACGCTGGTGGCCGTGCTGCTCCTGCTCGTGTTCTTCACACGGCGCGTGCACGGCGTGGTGTTTGGCCGAGGTGGTGGACTGCGGGCGGGTGCGGCAGACGAGGTGACACCGGGGGCGAGGCCGCGGGTGCCGAGGGGGCCTGGCTGAGGATTGGAGGGTTGGAGAACTGAAGGTGTGAGGATCAGAGGATCCGGGGATTGGAGGGGCGGGCGTCGGGGACTCCAGTTGCACGGGGCCCCCGACCCCCGCCTCTCCAATCCCCGGATCCTCTGATCCTCACACCTTCTGTTCCAACGACGCCGGCGGACTACCGCGAACCGGTAGCTGGCACCAGAACAATCCGCCGAAACTCCACCGCCGTGTGATCGCCCTGCAGGTAAATGGGCCCCGGCTCACCTTCATTGCTGTCGAGCGCCCCACCCGTAATGCCCGGAATGGTCTGATCGGCGATGATGGTTTTGCCATTCAGCACCACGGTCACGCGTCGACCGACAAGTGTGATGTCGAAGGTCTGCCACTCTCCGGGACCGCGTGACGCGTTCTCATTGGGTACGAGGAATCCGTAAACGCCACCCAGATGCAGCGATGACGGCTCCTGCGCACCGCTGTCTTCGATCTGCACTTCATGGCGGCCGCGCAGATAGATGCCGCTGTTGCCGCCCTTGGGATAGCGGAACTCCACGTGCAGGCGGAAATCGGTGAAACGCTGCTTCGTGGCGAGGTTGGCGCCGGAGCGTGCATTGGTGAGCAAGCCGTTCACCACACTCCAGTTGTTGCGCGCACCGGGCAGGGGTTCCCACGCGTCCATGGTGGTTCCGCCAAAGAGCACGATTTCCTGGCCCCACACCGGTGCCGCGTTGCGTCGCAGCACCGGTGCACGCGTGCCGTTCACGCGATGCACGGCACCATTGGGCAGGGTCAGGGTGCCCTGCAGTCGATCGTCGCTGAGCGTGGCCTCCATCTGCAGATCATTGGTACCGGCTTCCCACTGTGGAGGGATGGCAAAGCGCAGGGTGCTGCCGTCAACGTTCACGCGCGCAATGGGCCGTGCGCTGCCGCCGCCAGCGACAAAGCGGCCGACCAACGTGCGATTGCCCGACAACGTGACTTCGAGCCACGACGGATAGCGTCGACCGTCACCTTCGACCGTGAGATCCCATCGACCGATGACCGCGGCGCTGGCCGAAGCGGGTGCCTGTGCCTCCAGCACTGATGGCGTGGTCGGTACGCCAGCCATCAGTGTTGCTGTCAGCAGAACGCCGGTGCATGTAGCGCGACGCAGTTGGCTGGCGCGCCGCAGGGCAGAGTAACGCATGCGAATTGGTCAGGTGGAGGAGGGAGGGGCATCGGTCTTGAGACTCTCGGCTGCCGACAACGCCGCCGCACGTACGGCGGCGCGAACGCGGGGCGACGTACCACAGCGGCAGAGTACCCCGTCAAACGCCCGATCGATATCGGCATCGGTGGGTGCAGGGTTGTCGCGCAACAGCGCCACGGCGGTCATGACCTGACCCGACTGACAGTAGCCGCACTGCGCGACGTTGCCATCGGTCCACGCCGCTTCCACGGCGTGCGTCACGCGTGCCACCTCGGGGGTGTGCACGGGCGCGTGCAGGCCTTCAATGGTGACGACATGCCGCGTGCCAACGCGGCCGATGGGCAGGACGCAGGCGCGTGATGGCACACCGTCCAGCCACACGGTGCAGGTTCCGCAGAGCGCCATGCCGCAGCCAAAGCGTGTGCCCGGCAACTGCAGGACTTCGCGCAATACCCAGAGCAGCGGCATCTCCGGCTGCACGGTAACGCTGTGCCGCTCGCCATTCACGAGCACGGTGTGAGCGACAGGTTGACTCATGTTGGCCGCTGCTCCGTTTCCCGGGCCACAAAGCGTGATGAGCGTGTGGGGCGCAGTGGCAGGCTGCGGAGGCGTTCACCGGTCAATCGCGCCAGCGCATTGGCCACGGCGGGCGCGATGGGCGGCACGCCCGGTTCGCCCACCCCACCCGGTGTTTCGCCGCTTGGCACGATGTGCACGTCGATGTGTGGGGTGTCGCGCAGAGCCAGCAACGGATACTCGTGAAAGTTGCGCGGCGTCATGCGTCCGGCCTCCATGGGAACGGCCCCGTGCAGCGCGGCCGTGAGACCAAATACCACGCCACCTTCCATCTGCTGGCGCACGCCATCGGGATGCACGGCCACACCACAATCGACCGCCACCACCACGCGGTGTACTCGAAGCTGCAGGGTATCCGATACCGACACCGTGGCAACCTGCGCGACCACGGTGCCAAACGCCTCGTGCAAGGCCAGACCCAATGCCGCGGGGCGGCCGTCGGGGGCGCGGCGCGGTGCATCCGACCACTCGGCTTCGCGCGCCGCCGTTTCGAGTGCGCGGGCCGCCCGTGTGTGTCGCTGCAACAGACGCAGTCGATACTGCAGTGGATCGCTGCCCGCGCGTTCGGCCAGCTCATCGATGAACGACTCGAGAAAAAACGCATGGTGCGAATGCCCCACACTGCGCCACAGTCCCACCGGGACGGGGAACTCGAGCTCGCGATGACCCACGCGCAGCGTCGGCCACTCGTAGGGTTGATCCCAAAGGCCTTCGGCGGCCGTGCGATCCGGCGTGTGTGTGGTCCACGGAAATTTCACGCGACGCGAGAAGGCCTTGAAGGGAGACTGCGACGCCGTTTGCGCCGTGATGGCCGTGGGCTGCCCGGATGCATCCAGGCCGGCGCGCAACAGCGCTGCGCAAGCCGGTCGATAGATGTCGTGCTGCAGATCGTCGCTGCGCGACCAGATAGTGCACACCGGCACACCGGGTGTTGCGGACGCAATGCGCGCCGCCTGCGCCACCACGTCAGCCTCGAGTCGACGGCCAAAGCCGCCGCCGAGCCGTCGTTGGTGCACGACGATCTGCGCTTCGTCACGCTCCAGCACCTCGGCGACGGCACGACGCGTGACGTCGGGCATCTGTGTTCCGGTCCATACCGTCACGGCGGTGTCAGTCACCAGCACCGTGGCGTTGGGCGGCTCCATGGTGGCGTGCGCGAGATAGGGCGCATCGTACGTGGCCTCGTGCACGGTGTGGGCCGCCTGCAACGCGTCCTCGGCATTGCCGCGAAAGCGGTGTGGCAGTCCGGCGTCGTTGCGCGCGACACTGCGTAGTGTGGTGCGAATGCCCTCCGATGACAGCGCCGCGTGCGGGCTGTCGGTCCATTGCACGTTGAGCGCGCTCAATGCCTGCTGCGCCTGCCACCAGCTGTCTGCCACCACGGCTACGCCTGGAGCATCCCCATAGTCCGAACCCGGGAGCGGCACGACGGTGCGCACACCGGGACGTGCGCGCGCGGCCTCGCCGTCATATGCGCGCACGCGACTGCCCAGTACCGGCGGCATGATCACCGCGGCATAGCGCGTGCCTGCCGGCAGTTCATCCATGCCAAACTGCAGTTCCCCTGTGGCCGCGTCTTTCGCGTCCAGTCGCACACGCGTCTGCCCCACCACCGAATAGGTGGCGGGATCCTTGCGCTGCACCTGCGTGGGACGCTGCAGCACGGCATCCGCGACCAGTTCACCATAGCGCGCGCGGGTGGTGCCCGATACGACGTAACCCCGCTCGGTGCGCAGCGTGGCCACCGGGACGTTCCACCGTGCGGCGGCGGCGGCCAGCAATTGCGAACGGGCGGTGGCGCCGGCATCGCGGGCCACGTCCCACACGTCGCGCACACTCGACGACGCGCTGGTCATCATCAAGCCCACCTCACGCGCCGCCTTGGCCGCAAACCAGCGCAGGGCGCGCGCGGGCGCTGTCTGCTCGTCGTCGGGGTGCAGTGGCAGGCCGTCCACCACGGCCGCCACGTTGTGGTAGATGCGATCGATGGGGGCGGGCACGGTGCGCACGCGGCTCCAGTCGCAGTCCAGCTCCTCGGCCACGATCATGGCCAGGGCTGTGTGGATGCCCTGCCCCATCTCACTCTTGGGTGAGATGATGGTGACCGTGTCATCGGGGGCCAGCGCCAGCCAGCCGTTCAGCGCCACATGGCCGGGCTCGAGGGACGGCGTGTGTCCCGCCCGCAGCCGTTGGCGCGGCGGCGAGATCGACCAGCCCAGAATCAGGGCCCCGGTGGCGCCCAGCCCTGTCAGCAGGAAGGTCCGTCGTCTCATATTCAGGGAAGATGGAGGCCGACGCGACGTCCGGCACCCACCGATCCTTCCTTTTCGCTGCGATATCCTGCCATGACCGTGTCCCGCCGCCTTTCTGCTGGCCTTGTGCTGATCAGCCTGACCGCGTTCTCCGCCTGCAAGGACGAACAGACCAAGGTGGCCGAGGCGGCTGCGCGCATTGCCGAGCGCACCCAGGTGCTGGCCCCGGATGATGTGCAGATCGTGAGTACCGACGGTCGCACAGCCTTGGAGATCATCGGGGATTCCGTGCATGTGTTTCACGAAAACAGCACCATTCGTGTGCCGGCCACGCACATCGAGAATGTGCGCTACGCGGACGGCCGTCTGCGCTTCGACATCAAGGGCATCGGCATGAAGATGTTCGAGGTGGGTGACGGCAAGGAGGGGGCCACCTTCCGCCAGGCCGATGCACTGCAGTTCGTGGCCGTGGTGCTCGATCGCCAGAATCAGATCGAAATGGCGGGCAAGACTCCGTAGTGGCGGGTTCACCTCTTACGCCGGATACAACGATGTCGCGTTCGACGATGCGCAACTGGTTGATGCTTGGTGTGGTCTTTTCGGCGTTCAGCGTGGCGGGATGCGGAAGTGACCGTGGTGGACGCGTCAGTTTCGCCGGCGACTCCACTGCCACCGAGCCTCTGGCGGACGGCGATGTGCGCATCACCAGCACCGATGGCGCGCTGATTCTCGCGGTCATCGGCGATTCGGTGGTCATTCAGATGTCCGACAGTGTCAGGCAGGCGGTGCGGAGTGACATTCAGAACGAGGCCGCCGATGCCGGTCGCCTGGGCGCGATGATTGGCAATGCCGTGGGCGCCGCCGTGAACGCCGCGCTTGGCATCTCGATTCGTGTGCCGGCCGAGCACGTCACCAATCTGCGCTACGAGAGCGGCAACTTGCGCTTCGACGTGGACGGCGGTCCGAACGTGAACGTCAAGTCCAGCAACGGCGACAGCGCCAACACCATCAGCAACGGCAAGAGCAACGGTGGGGCCTTCACCGAAGAGGACGCCACACGGTTCATCGACGCCGTGCGGGCGGCGCAGGCCCGCCGAACCGCTATGTAGCCATGTCGGCCGGCGCCGCAGTCGCGCAGGTCAGGAGCTGCAGCTCAGCATGGAGCAGCCAGCTTTGTGACGCGCCCAGTCGGGCCGCCGCTCCGCCAGCGCGGCATGGGCTGGTTGTTCCACGTATGGTGTGCGCATTACCTCGAGCAGTGTGTGCACCAGTGCATCGTCGCCGGTGGTCGCGGCATCGATGGCCTGCTGCGCCACGTAGTTGCGCAGGACGAACCATGGATTGACGGCATGCATGGCGGCGCGCCGCTCGGCGGCTGAGCGAGACTGCGCACTCACCGTGCGCTGCCATTTCGCGAGCCAGGCAGCCAGACGTTCGCGCGCCGCGTCGCGCCGTGCGTCATCGTAGAACACGTCGCCCAATGCGCGGAGTGGATCACCATCCGGCAGCACGTTGTCCACGTTGCCCAGCGCGCGGAAGAAGCGCGTGAAATCCATTTCGGCGTCGTAGAGCAGCGCGTAGCCCTCGCGCACGATGTCGTCAGCCTCCGCGTCGCCCGGCAGCAGTCCGAACTTGGCGCGGTTCATGGCCTCGTACTCACGCGCGTATACCGTGGCGTAGTGGTCGATGGCCGATTGCAGCGTGGCCTCGTCAGGAATGACGGGGATGAGCGCTTCGGCCAGTCGCACGAGATTCCACTGCGCGATGAGCGGCTGCTGGCCGAAGCGATAGCGTCGACCCTGTGCGTCGGTGGTATTGGGTGTCCAGCCCGGATCGAAGTTGTCCACCCAACCGTAAGGCCCGTAGTCGATGGTGAGCCCGAGGATGGACATGTTGTCGGTGTTCATGACGCCATGCACGAAACCCACGCGCATCCAGTGCACCATGAGCTGCGCGGTGCGCTCGGCTACCTCGTGCAGCCAGGCAACTCGCCTGGCGCTCGCCTCGCCTTCGAGATGCGGAAAGTCCCGTGCGATGGTGAAATCGACGAGGCGCGTGAGCAGAGTCACGTCGTCGCGTGCCGCAAAGATCTCGAAGTTGCCGAAGCGAACGAAGGATGGCGCCACGCGACAGACAATGGCGCCGGGTTCGAGCGCCGCGTTGCCGTTGTAAAACATGTCGCGCAGCACCACGTCGCCCGTGCGGACGAGACTGAGTGCGCGGGTGGTGGGCACACCCAGGTGGTGCATGGCCTCACTGCAGAGAAACTCGCGCAGGCTCGAGCGCAGGACCGCGCGTCCGTCGGCCGTGCGCGAGTACGGTGTGGGGCCGGCGCCCTTGAGCTGCAGTTCCCAGCGCTCGCCGCGGGCATTGAGCGCCTCGCCCAGCGTGATGGCGCGCCCGTCTCCCAATTGACCGGCCCAGTGCCCGAACTGGTGGCCACCATAGCAGGCGGCGTAGGGCTGCATGCCGGGCATGAGCGCGTTGCCACCGAACACCCGCGCAAAGTCGGGGTGAGTGGGATCGTCAGGGGCAAAGCCCACCAGTTCGGCCACGTCGGCCGCGTGCGCCAGCAGCGAGGGCGCGGCAACGGGCGTGGGCTCCACGGCGCTCCAGGCCGCGCCCAGCACCTGCCGGCGCGTGTTGACCGGGTCCGGGTCGCCGGGCAGTTCGCGCACGAAGCGGTTGTCGAAGACGAGGGGGCGGAGTGAAGTTGTCACGTGGTGCAATCTAGCCTCCCCACATCGGAGATCCTGATGGTCATGACCGTTTCTGCTTCCCTGCGCGCGCGTCCTGCCGCGTGGCTGACGTTGGCGAGTGTGCTGCTGGTGGCCGCATGCGGTGGCGAGTCCAAGTCCAACGTTCCGGATAGCGTGGTGACCGTGAATCCGTTTCCGGAGGTCACGCTTTCGGCGGTGGCCCCGGCATCGTACGAGGGTACGTTGCCCTGCGCGGACTGTTCCGGACTCCGCACCGTGCTGGCCATCTGGCCCGACAGTGTGTATCGCCTCGCGCAGACGTATGAGGGCAAGTCCACCACACCCGTGGTGACGATGGGGCGGTGGCGACTCAGCGAGTCGGTGGTGTCGCTCGAGACCGACAACGGCATTCCCATGCTGTACCGTCGTGTGGGGGACGATACCCTCACCCTGCTGGACCAGCAGGGTCAGCCGATTGCCTCGTCGCTCAACTATTCGCTGCAGCGCTCCGCCTCCATGAATAGCCTGCGCGAGCCGGCCGCGTTCACCGGCACCTTCGAGTACATGGCCGATGCGCCTACCTTCCGCGAATGCGGTTCGGGACAGACCTATCCGGTGCTCATGCGTGGTGACTACCGCAAGCTCGAACGCGCGTTTCTGGCCGCCAAGCTTCCACCGGGCAGTGGTCAGCAGGTGGAAGTGCGCGCTCGCTTTCTCGAACGGCCGGCTGACATGGAAGGCCCGCGCGACCGCGACGTAGTGGAGATCGTGACCTACGTGGGGCCATCGGCCAATCCCGGCTGTCGCTGAGCCGGGAACTGCCTCAGAACCCCTGGACTTGTAGAGGTATGGCCAACACTGATCTTCAGCAGAACGCGGGTGGTTCGGGCAATGCGGGCACGCCCTATGGCAAACCGTCACCTGACACGCTCAAGAGCACGCTCACGCCTGAGCAGTATGCCGTCACACAGCAGTGCGGCACCGAACCGCCGTTTCAGAATGCATTCTGGGACAACCACGAAGCGGGGCTGTATGTGGATGTGGTGAGTGGCGAGCCGCTCTTTGCCAGCATTCACAAGTTCGACAGCGGGACCGGATGGCCGAGCTTCACGCAGCCGGTGGCACCCAACGTGACTGAAGTCGAAGACCGCAGCTACGGCATGCGGCGCGTGGAGGTGCGCAGCAAGCACGCGGATTCACACCTCGGTCACGTGTTCCCTGATGGGCCGCGTGAGGCCGGTGGCATGCGCTACTGCATCAACTCGGCGTCACTGCGATTCATTCCGCTCGCAGAACTCGAAGCGGCCGGTTACGGTGCCTATCGTGTGGTCTTCGAAGGAGGCAGCGCCCATGGCTGAATCAGTGGCGGGTGACCGTGTCACCGACGTGGCCATTCTGGCCGGTGGCTGCTTCTGGGGAATGGAGGAGATTCTCCGTCACATTCCCGGTGTGCTGGAGACCGAGGTGGGCTACACGGGCGGCTGGCTGGAGAACCCGACGTATCACGACACGCACGACAGCAAGAGCGGACACGCGGAGAGCGTGCGCATCGTGTTCGATCCGACGGTGCTGACGTACGAGACGTTGCTGGAGGACTGGTTCTTCCGCATGCATGACCCCACCACGCTGAATCGTCAGGGCAACGATCTCGGCACGCAGTACCGCAGCGCCATCTCCTACACCAGCGAGGCGCAGCGTGAGACCGCGGAACGTGTGAAGGCGCGTGTGCAACAGAGTGGCCTCTGGACCAAGCCCATCACCACCGAAATCGTACCGGAAGCGCGGTGGTGGACGGCGGAGGGGTACCACCAGGATTATCTGCAGAAGAATCCCGGTGGTTACACCTGCCACTGGATGCGCTGACTCAGCCGACTTCCCGGATACGGAGCGCCCCTGAGGGACAACGGGCCACCGCGGCGCGCAATTCGTCGTCGGTGGCCTGTTCCGTTTCAATCCATGGCGTTCGACGGGGGTTGAAGACGCGGGCGTTGGCCTTGACACAGTTGCCGCTGTGCTGGCAGAGCCCCTGGCGCCATTCAATGGCCAGCTGCCCGGCCGGGTACACGCGGGTGACGGCCTGCGGATCGGTTGGAGCGGGAGTGTCGGCCATGCAATCTCCAGAATGAGGCGGTGAATGGGGGGCGGCGATCGAGGCATGCGAATGCCGAACCGGTGCCCCCTCCCTTCTGAGGCGGAGAGGGCGCAGCTTATCGGGGTTCGGCAACTCCCACCCTCCCCCGCCTTCCATGTCTCAACTGTCACGCCGGATCGCCTCCGGCGCAATCCTCGCCGGCGCCGGCGTACTCAGCGTCGCGTCAACGGCCACCGCGCAGCGTGCCAAGGCGCCGGCCGCGGCACCAGCGGCCCCGATGGCCGTTCCGGTGGCCACCGAGTTCGACCGGTTGCACTTCCGCAGCATTGGTCCGGCGACCATGTCCGGCCGCATTGCCGACGTGGCCGTGTACGAGGCCAATCCCAGCATCTACTACGTGGGTACCGCGCACGGCGGCGTGTGGAAGACCGTCAACAACGGCACCACGTGGACGCCGCAGTTTCAGAACGAGGGCCTCATTGCCATCGGTGATGTGGTCGTGTCGCAGAGCAATCCCGATCTGGTGTGGGCTGGAGCCGGCGAAAGCAACAATCGACAGAGCACCTCGTGGGGCGGTGGCATTTACAAGAGCACGGACGGTGGCACGACCTGGCAGCACATGGGTTTGGCCAACTCGCGGCATATCAACCGCGTGCTCATTCATCCGAACAACGAGAACATCGTGTTTGTGGCGGCCACCGGGCCGCTGTTCGGGCCGGGTGGTGATCGTGGTGTGTACCGCACGAACGATGGGGGCAAGTCGTGGACGCTGGTGCTCAAAGGCGACGACGACACGGGTGCCAATGACATCGTGATGTCGGCCAGCGATCCCAATGTGCTATACGCCTCCATGTATCAGCGCCGTCGCACCACCTGCTGCATGAACGGCGGCGGGCCTGGCAGCGCGCTCTACAAGAGCACCGACGGCGGCACGACGTGGAACAAGGTCACCGGCAACGGTTTCCCGACGGGTGCGCTGGGCCGCATCACCATGGACGTGTTCCGCCAGTCGTCCAACATCGTGTACGCGATGGTGGAAGCGCCGGCCGGTGCGGGCGCGCCGGCACCCGCTGAGTCGATGGAAGGCGCGGCCACGCCACCCACACCACAAGCCAGTGCCTCAGCCACCGGCGTGTACCGCAGCCTCGACGGCGGCGCGACCTGGACCAAGATGAGCAGCACCAATCCGCGCCCCATGTACTTCAGCCAGTTGCGCGTGGATCCGGTCAATCCCGACCGCGTGTATCTGGGCGGCGTGGGTCTGCATCTGTCCGTGGACGGTGGTCGCACGTTTGAGACGGACGCGGCGCTTGTCACGCACGACGACGTGCACGCCATCTGGATCAATCCGAAGAATCCGGACCATGTGCTCACCGGCAACGACGGGGGCTTGGCGGTGAGCTACGACCTGGCTCGCACCTGGCAGTTCATTCCCAACTTGCCGGTCGGGTTGTTCTATCATGTGAGCTACGACATGGAGCTGCCGTTCAACGTGTGCGGCGGCATGCAGGACAACTACGACTGGTGTGGACCCAGCGCGTCGCGCCACAGCCGCGGCATCTTCAACTACGACTGGTTCCAGATTCTTGGCGGTGACGGCTTCGTGGCCATTCCCGACCTCCGCGATTCGCGCATCATCTACACCGAATCGCAGGACGGCAACATGGTGCGCCGTAACAAGGTGACGGGTGAGTCGCGGCAGATTCGGCCCACGCCACTCAACGTGACCAACGCCACGCGGGGTGAGGCTTATCGCTTCCACTGGGATGCACCGCTCATGCTCTCGCCCAACGATCCGGGCGTGTTGCTTGCGGCGGCCAATCGGGTGTTCCGCTCGCGCGATCGTGGTGACAGTTGGGAAGCCATCAGCCCCGACCTCACGCAGAACGCGTCGCGTGACACCATCGAAACGATGGGACTCAAGGGCCGCGACATCCGCATTGCGCGCAACGATGGTATTTCGCAGTGGCCGGCCATTGTCACGCTGGCCGAGTCGCCGAAGCAGGCGGGCGTGTTCTACACGGGTACCGACGACGGCACGGTGAGTGTGTCGCGTGATGATGGCAAGACCTGGACCAACATCACGAAGAACCTGCCGGGCTTCCCGTCGGGCTTTGCCTATGTGAGCGAAGTGGTGCCGAGTCGCTTCGATGCGGGCACGGTGTATGTGACGGTGAACAACTACCGGCAGAACGACTACGCGCCGTACGTGTGGGTGAGCCGAGACTTCGGGGCCACGTTCACCAGTCTTGCCGGCGGATTGGGTGGGGAGACGGTGCGCACGCTGACCGAAGACACGCGCAACGCCGACGTGTTGTACGTGGGCACCGAGACGGGCATTTTCATCACGCTCGATCGTGGCAAGAGCTGGAAGCGCCTCAAGGCCAACTTCCCCACCGTGCGTGTGGACGAGCTCACCATTCATCCGCGCGACAACGCGCTGATTGTGGCCACGCATGGCCGCGCGCTGTGGATCCTCGATCATCTCGAGCCCATTCAGGAGTACGCGGCGGCGCAGAAGAAGTCGGCGAGCCTGTTCTCGCCGGGCATGACGCTGCAGTGGAAGGGCAAGGACGATCGCAACGACGAGTTCTGGGGCCATCAGTTCTTCACGGGCGAAAACCCGCCAACTGACGCCGTCATCCAGATGCACTTTGCCCAGGCCGTCAAGAATCCGATGTTGCGCATCAGTGATGCGTCGGGCGCGGTGGTACGTGAGCTGCGCATTCCCGATGCGAAGAATGCGGCAGGCATCCAGACCGTGTGCTGGGACCAGCGTGTGGAGCCGGTGCGTCCGGTTGCCGTTGCAGGACCGGGAGGTGGTGGTGGGTTCGGTGGTGGACCGGGCAATCAGGCGCGTCGCCCCATTCCCGGCTATCCGGTGCCGCTGCCGCCTGTGGGCTACGAAGCCGCCAATCCCTGCGCCGGCGCTGGCCCGGGCGGTGGTGGTGGATTCGGCGGCAACCAGAACAATGGGCCGCTGGTGCTGCCCGGCACGTACTCGGTGGCGCTCATGGTCGATGGCAAGGAAGTCGAACGCAAGGCACTCGAGATCGTGATGGATCCGCAGGTGCAGCTCACCGGTGCGGCGCGTGTGGCTTACAACACCGCGGCCATGACGTTGCACACGGCGCATGCCAACGGCGCGGCCGCGGCGGCCCCGCTGGCGGCGCTGCAGCAGCAGATGCGTACGGTCAGCGCGCAGGTGGACAGCAGCAGCCGACTCTCGGCCGAAGTGAAGGCGGAGTTCAAGGCGTTCCAGCGCGAGTTCGACGCGCTGCGGGCCAAGTTCGGTGTGGGCGCGCCGGCCGGCGGTCCTGGCGGTGGTGGTGGTTTTGCCGCCGCCGCGGCCGCGGCCAATCAGGCCAATGTGCTTGGCCGCGTTGCGCAGACCAAGAACAACCTGCTGGCGGTGTGGGAAGCGCCGAGCGACGCACTCACGCAGCAGGCCGCGGCCGCACAGCGTGATCTCGCTGCCGCGGTGGCAGAGGCGCAGGCCTTCATGCCGAAGGCGCGCGAGATGAGCGGCAAGCTCGCGGCGGGTGGCGTGACGATGACGGTGGGGAACTGACGCCGGTCGTCAGCCCACACTGATTTCGGCATGAAACATCAGGGCGGCATGCGCAGACTTGCGTGTGCCGCCCTGATGTCATACTTGGTCCATGGAAATGCCGCAGTCGGTGCCACGACATTCCCCGTACTGACGATTCAGCTCAGAAAGCGCCGCGCCAACTGCTCCAGTCGATCGTCCCCCGCCTGTTCAGCCTCCTTGAGCACCAGCTCGACGTGCGGACGCAGCGCGGGCTCGCCCCAGTAGTACCCGGTGGCACGCTCGGCGAGTTGTGTTTCGCCCACGCGGGCGGCTTCAAGCAGCGCACGCGCGGCCACGCGGTCGTAGTCGGGATCATCGCGTGGCGGGAGACCGTAGTTGCGACGCGGCATCTCGCCTTCGGCGTCGTCCCGCAGAAAGGCTCTCGACATGACAGTTCGTGGTGGGAGGGTGTCTGAAACAATCGAATGGACGTGACGTCCTGCCACAAGCGGAGGTACGGTAGATCGTCGTGCCACATCGCCCCTCCAGCCATGCCATGCGCATACACCGTTTGATTGTGCTCGCGCTACTCTGCGCGCCAGCCCTCGTCCATGCTCAGCCGACACGCCTGCCGCTGACCTCGCTCGATAAACTGCGGCCCGTGAATACGCAGCTCGACACGGTGACCTTCAAGGGACAACGTGGCCTTCGTGCGACGCAGGCCGCGAATGGCCCGGATGGGCTGATTCACCTGGATGGCGTCACCTTCGCCAATGGCACGCTCGAGGTGGAGTTGGCCGGTGCGCCGGCAGCTGGGGCGGGAGAAGGCGCGCGTGGTTTTGTCGGTCTGGCGTTTCGCGTACAAGCGGCCCCAGGTGATGCGCCGGCGGTATACGACGCCTTCTACCTGCGACCAACGAATGGGCGGGCGCTGGACCAGGAGCGTCGCAATCACACGACGCAGTACATCTCCCATCCGGAGTGGACCTGGTCACGACTCCGTCGGGAGACGCCTTCGCGCTACGAGTCGTATGTTGACATGCTGCCCGATACCTGGACGCGAATCCGCATTGCGGTGCAGGGCGATTCGGCGCGTCTTTTCGTGCACGGGCAGGAACAGCCGTCACTCATCGTCACCGACGTCAAGACCGGTGCCACCGGTCGCGGTGGCGTTGCCTTGTGGATCGGTCCCGGATCCGTGGCGCACTTTCGCAATCTGGTGGTGACGCCGCGGCCGTAAACCGGCGTTCTGCAACGGCACGTCGGTTAGCGTGAACCACCCATCACGAGCGCCAATAGCAGCACATGCTTGGCGGTGCGTACCATGGCCGGGATATCGGCGAACTCGCCTGGTTGACCACGAGCGCCTCCGCGTTCACCGCCAAGCCCGATGGCCAGCGTGCCGCCACCAATGGCCACATTGAGGTTGGCCGAACCCGCGTTGCCAAGCGTGGGCTGCAGACCAAGGTGACGTGCAATGGCCACCGAAGCCTGCACCAGTCGCGAGGTGTCGGCGCCGGCAATCTGGCCACCGGGTGTGCGGTTCACTGGCCGCATGGTGAGCGAGAGGCCGGTTTCTCTCGCGACATCATCCAGAATGCGTTGCACGGCGGACTCATTACGCGCGATGACGTCAGCGTCGAGGGACCGGATGTCCAGTGAGAACCATCCACTGTCCGGCTTGTGGTTGAACACCGCACCACTCTGCAGCATGGCAATGTTGAGGATGGTGCGCTGCGGATTGTTGCTGGCCGGAGGCTGCGGTAACGACAGAATGCGATCCACCGCGCGCCCGATGGCCTGATTCACATTGGGCACGCCCCCGTTGAGCGAGTGACCGGCCGGACCACGCGCCACCACCCGCCACCAGTGAATGCCCAGCGCACCGTAGGTGATGGATCGTCCATCGCCGAGAATGTCGACGAAGGCATCGGCGCGGTCGCGGTACTCGGCGTACAGCGCCTTCATGCCAAGGAGCCCGGTTTCTTCCTGCGCGACGGCGGCGAATACCAGATCGTGCGTGGGCTTCACACCACTTGCGATCAGTGCCTCGGCCGCCGCGAGCATGGCCTGCGTGGTGGCCGAGGTGTTGGTGCCCGGCCCGACCACACGCGTGCCCTCGACCCGTGGAGGTCGCCCCGCTGCACGCTGCAGCGCGGGAATGGACGCGAGGTCGTCGAGCGTGGACACAAATACGATGGCGCGTCCCGAGGTCCCGGGAATACGCCCGATGACGTTGGGTTGTGCATCGACGCGGACATCGGTGAGTCCGATGGCCCGCATACGCCGCGCGACCTCCGCAGCCCGCTGGTGCTCGGCGCCCGATGGGGACACGATGGCGCCGAGCGCCGCGAGTCCCTGTGCCATGGCGGGTGTCGAGGCGTCCAGCGCGGACAGCGCGCGCTGCACATCCGGTCGGGTCAGGATACCAGACAGGTCCACGGCGCCCGTTGATTTCTGCGCCGAGACATTCGCCGCGCTGAGCAGTTGCAGCGCTACGAACACATACCAGAGCGGGTGTCGAATCATCGGCCGGTTCCACACGTGGCGAGAGTGTTGCAGGCCGACGGGCGTTCTAGCGACTCCGCGTGCGGGCCCAAGGCATGGGGGCGGTCCCGAGCAGCGCCGCCTCCACCTGCTGCAATCGCGAAGCACGCGTTTCCGCGCGCTTCGCCGACTCAATGTAGTGTGAGAGACCGCGCTGCGTCCCGGGCGTCTGCTGTTCCCACGCCACGCGCAGTCGCTTCCCCCGCGCCAGACGGTCCGCCAACTCCACCGGCACATCCACGTCATCTTGTGCGATGACGCGGAACGCCACGTCGACGACATCACCCACCTGCAGGCCCGCCACCTTGAGCGGCGTTTTGGGCAACCAGCGCCCACGCGATGGTTGCCACGCGCCCTTGACGGGAACGCCGCCGACATCGGCCTCGATGCGCAGCCGCGGATGCTCCCGAAGTGGCAGCGTGTCGTGCAACGCTTCATCGAGCAGCACCACGGTGTAGCGCATGCTGCCCACGGCGTGTCGTGTGATGGCGGTCTCGAAACGATAGGTGAACCAGGACATGGCCAGAGTGGCTGGGGTGACGCGTGGGCACACCCCAGGCTAACGCCAAAGACTACGCCTGGCGTTTCGCAATCAGTTCGATCTCCACCCGCGCACCAAGCGGCAGGCCGGCCACCGCCACCGTGGTGCGCGAGGGATACGGGGCCTCAAAGCGGGCCGCGTACGCGCGGTTCATGGCGGCAAAGTCGCCCATGTCCACGAGGTACACATTGCACTTGACCACGTCGTGCATGCTGAGTCCCGCCGACTCCACCACGGCCTGCAGGTTGTCGAAGCAGCGATGGGTCTGGGCCTCGACATCACCGTCGATCAGCGCACCGATGGCCGGATCGATGGGGGTCTGCCCCGAGCAATAGAGCAGGTCACCGGCCCAGTTGGCCTGCGCGTAGGGGCCGATGGCTTTGGGGGCAGCGTCGGAGTGTGTGGTCTGGCGGGGCATGACAGTGTGGGTGTGGGGTGACGGACGGCGCCAAAAGGCGCTAAGAATTGGGGACCAGGCGAAGATAGCGCCTCGCGCGACCGATATTCCCAGCCGATGGCCCAAGCCGACGCCCTACCTGCCAACTCCTCCACGCCGTCCACCACCCAGAATGGGGACGTGGATCCGCTGCGTACTCGACTGTCCCGGATTCTCGAGGGCAGTGACTTTCCGGCACTCTCCAGGCAGATCATCGATACGCTGGGCGCCATGGATGACGACGCGGCCTCGCTGCAGCGTCTGGCCAACGTGGTGCTTCGGGAATACAGCCTCACGCTCAGCGTGGTACGCACCGCCAACAGTGTGCACTACCGGCGCGGCGCGCGGCCCATTCAGAGCGCGACGCATGCCATGATGATGCTGGGGGCCCGCACGGTGCGGCAGTTGGCCGGCAGTCTGCTGCTCTTCGAGAACTACGCGCGCAAGTCGCCCGAGCTCAAGGAGCTGATGCTGCTGTCGCTGCTTACGGCCAATCACGCGCGGGCGACGGCCCTGCGCATGCAGCTGCAGGACCCGGAAGAGGCGCATCTCTGCGGCATGTTTCGCAATCTGGGTGAGGTCATCATTGCGGCGCACTTTCCGGAGGACTACCGGCAGGTGAAGACGCTCATGACTGACGGGGGACTGAACGAGGCGGCGGCCACCAAGCGTGTGCTGGGCTTTCAGTTCAACGACATGGGTGTGGAAGTCTCACGTCACTGGGGCATGCCGGACTCGGTGGTGCAGGGCATTCGCGCGCGCGCCACGGCCTCGGCGTCCATGCAGGCGGCCATCACGGCGTTCAGTCACGATCTCACGCAGGCGCTCTACAAGACCGAGTTGTCGCCAACCGAACTGGCGCAGGCTGTGGAGAGCGTGGTGGAGCAGCATGGCGCAAAAGTGAAGTTGTCGCGCGAGCAGATTGGTGGCGTGGTGACCGATGCGCTGGAGGAAACACGCGAATTGTTTGTCAACCCGGCCATTGCCACCGATCGTCTGCGCTTTCGGCAACTCGCCGGCGCCGCTCGCAGTGCGCTGGGCGACAGCATCACCGCGTCCACCGGTGAGCCCGGCGAGTCGGATGTGGCGGAGCGCGAAATCGCGCTCAGGCCCACGCTGCGGCAGGAACTGGAGGACCTGGTGAATCCGGCGTCAGGTGCGGCGATTGGCGCCGTCCTCCTGCAGGCGCTGGAGGTCATCATGCGCGGCGGGCCGTTTGCGCACGTGCTCGCGTGCTTCTACAGCACCGACCGGTTGCAGCTTGCGGCGCGCACCGGTCTCGGGGAAGGCGCCGATGCGCTCATTGACCAGTTCAACTTCCCCGTGTCGGTGCGAGGTGGCGCGGTGGTGACCCTCACGCAGCAGCGTCAGCCGGTGTATCTGCCGGCAGATCGCGCCATGACGACGGCCGAGCAGCGCTGGGCCCAGACGCACGGGCTCGCGCAGTTCGGCGTGTTTCCGCTGATCGTGCTGGGCAAGGTGGTGGGATGTCTGTATGTCGATCGAGCCAGCGATGCGCCGCTGCCTGATCGCGCCACGGTGCGCTTTGTGAAGTCGGTGGCGGACCTGGTGGTGGACGCCATCGGGCGGCGGCGGAACGGCTGACGCGCTGCCTGGCAACGCGCGCGCTCACCGCTTGCGGAAGAACCGCGCCGCCAGCACGCCACCCACGAAGCCGCCCAAGTGGGCCTGCCAACTGATGCCCACCTGACCTGGCGCAATACCCAGCACGAGCCCTCCCCAGAGTGCGGCGGTGACGAGGCTGAGCAGAATGCTGCCCACACTGCGTGCGTACACACCGGCCAGCAGCAGAAAACCGAGATATCCGAACACCACACCACTGGCGCCGATGTGTACGGTGCCCGGTGCGCCGAGCAACCAGGCACAGAGGCCTGAGCCGAGCATGGCAAAGAGCGTGACGGGCAGGAAGTGCCGTGCATCGCGCCACATCACCATCCAGCCCAGTGCGAGGAAGGGGAAGGTGTTGGCCACGAGATGCTGCAGATTGCCGTGCAGAAACGGCGCGAAGACGATGCCGCGCAGGCCCACGAGATTGCGTGGAATGATGCCGTATTGCAGCAACGCCCCGCCAAGCACGGTGTTGGCGGCAAAGGCCGTCCAGAACACCCCGAGTGTGGTGCCCAGCGTCGTGGCCTGACGCGCAATGCTGCGAGTGACGGTGCGTGTGCCCTGCGCAGCTTTCGTGCGCAGCGTGTAGTTTCGGCCCATGCCTGCCTCTGGAGTGTCTCCCGACGTCGTCTACGCCAAGATCGGACGGCGTCTGCTGCCGTTGCTGCTGCTCTGCTATATCGTGGCCTTCCTCGACCGCGTCAACGTCGGGTTTGCCAAGCTGCAGATGACCACCGAACTCGGCTGGTCCGATGCGGTGTACGGCTTCGGGGCCGGCATCTTCTTCGTCGGCTACTTCCTCTTTGAGGTGCCAAGCAACGTGCTGCTCGAGCGCGTTGGGGCCAGACGATGGATTGCACGCATCATGATCACCTGGGCGCTGGTGTCAGGCGCCTTTGCGTTCGTGGACGTCATTCCCTGGGGTCCACTGCCCGCGTGGTTCGGTCTCGAGTCCACGGTGTTCGGCTTTTATGCGCTGCGTCTGCTGCTGGGCATGGCCGAAGCAGGTTTCTTCCCGGGTATCGTGCTGTACCTCACGTACTGGTACCCCGTGCCGCGACGGGCGCGCAGCTACGCGCGCTTCATGACGGCCGTTGCCATTGCCAATGTGGTGGGTGCGCCGCTGTCGGGCTGGATCATGGAAGCCTTTGACGGTCAGGGTGGCTGGGCTGGCTGGCGCTGGCTGTTTGTGCTGGAGAGTGTGCCGTCACTGCTCATGGGTTTCGTGGTGTGGTTCCGTCTGCCGGATGGCCCGGCACACGCACGCTGGCTGACGGAAAGCGAAACGGCTGTCGTGCAGCATGATTTGGCCACCGATGCAGCGAAAGCGCCGCGTGAGCGCGCGGAGACCTCGCTGCGCGCGGCGCTGACCAGTTCGGTGGTGTGGCGATTGGCCTTCGTGTACTTCACGAGTGCCGTGGCGCTCTACGGTGTGAACTTCTGGATGCCGACCATCATCCAGGAGTTGGGCATCCCGAGCCGCGCATACCTCACGGTTGGCTTGTTGAGCATGGTGCCGTGGGGCGTAGCCGGCGTGGGCATGCTGTGGTGGGGTGCACACAGTGACCGACACGGTGAGCGGCGCTGGCATGTGGCCGGCGCGCTGCTGTGCACGGCGGCCGGTTTGCTGCTGCTCATGTTGGTGGAGGGGCAGATCGCCATGTCGCTGCTGGCACTGGCGGTGGTGGCCACCGGCGTGCTGAGCGCCATGAGCACGTTCTGGTCCGTGCCCACGGAGTTTCTGCGAGGCTCGGCCGCAGCCGCTGGCATTGCATGGATCAACAGCATCGGGAACCTCGGCGGGCACTTCGGCCCCGACCTCATTGGTCGCGTCCGCACCGCCACCGGCAGCGGGCAAAGCGCCTTGCTCATGCTGGCCGGTGTGGCGACTGCCGGGGCGTTGGTCACACTGTTCACCGTCAGATCGGTCGTTGTGACCGAGAAGGTGGTCGATTAACCCCACAGCAGGCGAGAATCTTGCGAATTTTCAGAGTTGGCCGACGCTGTGTCGAAAAGCGGGCGGCTCACTCGACGCCAACACGAAGGGAGTGGCTGACGTCGACATGGTGATCGCGTCCTCCCTTCGCTGTTCGCTCACCGCACACTCCCCAGGAGCTGTCCCATGCGCGTTATGGTCATCGTCAAGGCCACTGCAGAATCCGAAGCCAGCATCATGCCCAGCACCGAACTGCTGGAAGCCATGACGTCGTACAACGAAGAACTCGTGAAGGCCGGCATCATGCTGGCGGGTGAAGGGCTCACGCCGAGCGTGAAGGGCAAGCGGGTGCGGTTCTCCGGTACCTCACGCACGGTGATTGATGGTCCGTTTGCCGAGACCAAGGAGCTGATTGCCGGCTACTGGATGTGGCAGGTCAAGAACATGGATGAAGCGGTGGAGTGGGTGCGCCGCTGCCCCAATCCCATGCTCAGTGACAGCGAGATCGAGATTCGTCCCGTGTTTGAAGCGGAAGACTTTGGCGATGCCCTCACGCCGGAACTGCGCGAGCGTGAAGAGTGGATGCGACGGCAGACCGAGGCGGGTCAGCAGTAAGCGGGCCAGCAGCACATGCAGGTCGGCCACGCGTGACCGCGTTGTCATCCGACACCGAGGCGGTGCGTCGCACCATTGAAACGGTGTGGCGCATCGAGTCGGGTCGACTCATTGCGGGCCTTGCCCGTCTGACGGGTGACGTGGCCACGGCCGAAGATCTCGCGCAGGATGCGATGGTGGTGGCCCTGCGCGAGTGGCCGGCCAATGGTATTCCCGACAATCCCGGCGCGTGGCTCATGACGGCGGCGCGGCGTCGCGCCATTGACCAACGTCGGCGTCGTGCGGTGTTGGATCGCACGCATAGCCGACTGGGTGAGGAAGCCGATGAGCGCGCGGCTGATGTCGTTGACGCCATGGATCTGGCCGTCGACTCGGCGCTCGCGGCGGAGCGGAACGGGCCGAGCGTGCAGGATGAGCGGCTAGGTCTCATGCTCATGACCTGTCACCCGCTGCTGCCACGTGAGGCTCGCGTGGCGCTCACGCTCCGGCTGCTGGGCGGCTTGTCCACGGACGAAATCGCGCGCGCGTTTCTGGTGCCGGAGGCCACCGTAGCGCAGCGCATCGTGCGGGCCAAGCGCACGCTGCGCGCCGCGCAGGTGCCGTTCGAGTTGCCGCGTGGTGCGGCCATGGTGGAACGTCTCGACATGGTGCTCGAGGTGTTGTACCTCGTGTTCAACGAGGGCTACGCTGCGACCGCGGGTAGCGAGTGGATACGTGCCGAGCTGTGTCAGGAGGCCATGCGTCTGGCGCGCGTAGTCTGCGCGCTGGCGCCGCAATCGTCTGAAGCGCATGGGTTGTGCGCCCTGATGGAGCTGCAGGCGTCACGGCTGCGCGCACGCGTGGACAGAAAGGGTGACGTGGTGCTCTTGCTTGACCAGGATCGTGCCAAGTGGGATTGGTTGCTTATCGGCCGCGGGCAGGTGGCGTTGCAACAGGCGGAGCGCCTGGCGCGCGTGGCCGACCAACCACTGGGGCCCTATGCCCTGCAGGCCGCCATTGCGGCCTGTCATGCACGCGCGCGTGTGGCTTCGGATACCGACTGGGGCCGCATTGCCGCCTTGTACGACGCACTCTACGAAGCCATGCCGTCACCGGTGGTGGGCCTCAATCGGGCCGTGGCGGCCAGCATGGCCTACGGCCCGGCGCTGGGGCTGGCCATGGTGGACGCGCTCTTGGCCGATGCGCAGGATGCCGCTATGTTGCAGCAGTATCACTTGCTGCCGAGCGTGCGTGGTGACCTGCTGCACAAGCTCGGACGGCTGGACGAGGCGCGCGCCGAGTTTGTGCGTGCGGCGTCGATGACCCGCAATACCCGTGAGCGTGACCTGCTGTTGCAGCGGGCGGCGGAACATTCGTGAGATTGCACTCACTCGACGGTGTGACTCCAAGCGATGAAATCCTAAACGGCAAACACTGCTGGTGGGCCGACCACTTGTAGTCAGCGATCAGCTCACTTTCAGAGCCTGTGTGTACACTGATGCAGCCGCAGTATTGCGCTAGTTGGTCCCATTTTTTTTGAAGTTTGTTCTTGACTGCTTTTGAACGCGGAGCGTATGCTGCACGAACTCCAATCGGCGTTCACAGGGTAGAGCTTGCTATGCTTGTGGCGCCCGTATGTCATTAACCTCGTGCAGGAGCGAACTGTCGTATGTCCATGCAAGAACTCTTCAAAAAGCGCACTTTCAGGTTCTCAGCGTACATCGCGTCTGTAGTACTCGCTGGCCTAGTTGCGGCTTGTGAACGGAGCGTCTCTCCTGCAGAAGTGCCAGGCCAAGAAAGTCAGCGATTCGAAAGGATACCACGTGGTCCGGGTTCGACGCGGCCCGAAGAACAACCATTTCACGATCTTGCAAAAAGATCACCCTCAAGTGCGGGGTTTTACCTCGACAACGCTGGCCGCGTAATCGTACGCGTTGCGAGCAAGGCTGACGAGGTCTCAGCAATTGCGTTTGTATCGGCGATGCTTGACGATCGGGTAGGCGGTCTGAGAAGTGCAGGTGTTACACCAGCCGGTATTCGCGTGGCGCCAGCGACCTTCACCTTTCTCCAGCTTGCAACGTGGCGGGACATACTGTTCGATAGTGTCCTGGTAGTGGAGAAAGCCGTGAGAACATTGGATCTCGACGAAAGAGAGAATCGTATCGAACTTGGTATTGAGGGTAGGCAGCTTCAGTCAATCATACCTGTCATTGAGGCTCGCCTCGGTAAGCTAGGCGTACCGCGAGATGCCGTCGTTTTTCAGTCACTGGATGGTCCTGAGCCAGCGCTAGATTTTGCACCGCCTCCCACGCTCCAAACCGGAACGACTGATCCTTTAGCAGGAGGGATTCAGATTATTCATTCAAGTTCAGCCTGCACATTGGGTTTTGTCGCACAGCATTCCGGCACAACGGGATTCGTGACCAACTCGCACTGTAGTCTGATGCCATATGTCGTGGACAATACGTCGTACACGGTGGGTGGTGTCTTTGCAGGAAGTGAAACGGAAGATCCTCTCGGCTACACTTGCGGATTTCGGGTCTGTCGCGGATCCGATGCCAACTTCGTTTCAGGCGGATCGATGCCTTTAGCCGTTGGTCGAATCCTTCGGACAATAGGTGTGAATTCTGGTTCCCTAACGGTCGATCAGTCACGGCCGTACTTCTATGTTGTTCAATCGGGGAGTAACCTTTTTCAAGGTCAGACGGTCCACAAGGTCGGTCGAACAACAGGTTGGACCTCTGGATCAATAGTGAGCACATGTAAGGACGCGACTCCGACAGTGAACACTGTGATGACCTGCGGTTACGAGGCAAATTACGGTCGAGGCGGTGGCGATAGCGGAAGCCCCGTTTTCGTAAGGCTCGCAAGTGGAGATAGTTCGGAAGTCACCCTCGTAGGGATTCATTCCTCCGAGTCGTGGGAGGCAGGTGCGCTCTTCGCCAAACTAGAACGCATTCAGTCTGATCTTGGAGGGACATGGAACGTGATCGCACATGCTCCAACACCCCCCTCCGGACCACTTACTGCTGCTGTGGGTGGACCTGTCGATGCCAACACGTCCAGCGCTTGCACTTTGCGATATTGGATGAATACAAGCGGGGGTAGCGGCTCTTACAGCTACAGTTGGAGCACCAACGGAACTTCGATGTACTCGTCAGGTGGGACATATTGGGTAAAGTTCCCCTCCGCCGGCACGTTCTGGGTTGAGGCTACCGTTGGCGACGGGACAGGTGCGCAGGTAACGGATCGCTACTATGTGGTTGCCAGTTCAAGCGGTACGGACTGCAACAACTAATCAAGTAGACCGGGTGCTATGTGTAGCACCCGGTCACCTCATTTTCCATACTCCCGGCAGATCCGAAGAGGGAAACGTTTATGCGGCGTGTCACGTACCAAATCGTTAAGTCGCTTGTTGCGATAGCGTTCGCAATGGCGGTTCATAGCACCGCAGCGGTATCGCAAGAGGCACGGCAAAGCAAGACCTATCTTGACGCGAGCGTTGGTACGGCGCGAGCAAGCGGAGCACTCATAAGATCGGAGTCGAGCAGGCTGCTCGACATCACTCTCGGACGCCAACTCCACAACTTCTTCAGTGGTGGGCTCGGATTAACCTTCAGAGCTGGTGGAGGCCGGGGCGACATCTGCGAGTTTGTGAGTGAAACTGATACTCGCTGCAAAGCTCCTGTACCCACGCAATCTCAGTTAAACTTGCTTCTCGGTTCAGGGCTGTCCTTCGATGGCATAAGGGCAAAAGTACTATTGGGGCCTGTGATCGCTTTCGGGGGAGGAGAAAGTCGATTGGGAGGTAGTGCTGGTGCGGAACTTGGTGTAGGCGGTGCACCAGTTGGAGTGGTTCTTGGATACCGCCAGACCAAGCTGCTCGGAAAACGCTCGGATGACCAGAGCTATTCGGCCTATCAGCTCGGTGTCCGGTTCATTCTCCCCCAGAGCGGCGGGAGCCAACCCTGACCGGTGAGCGCTGGTTAGGCTCCATGCACTAAATCACATTGCGCTCGAGCAGTGGCTGGCCTGCAGCGATGCGCGTGAGCGCAAAGGGTGACAGATCAATGTGGCGATAGGCGCCGGTGGCCATGAGGTCCGCCAACCCGCAGCCAACAGCCGGCGCCTGCTGCAGTCCATGGCCCGAGAAGCCGCAGGCGGCGTACGCATTGCGCCACCCGGGCACGAGCCCCACGAGTCCGTTGTGGTCGAAGGTGTTCATCTCGTAGTAGCCCGCCCAGGTGCTGAGCACGCGCAGTGCGTCGAAAGACGGAATGCGTGATGCCAGCACCGGCCAGATGTGCTCCTCGAAGAGTGCATGGTCCACGGCATCGAGCGGGACATCGTCGGCATCGATGCGTGGTGGCGCGCCACAGAGAAATTGACCGGGCGCTCGCTCGGGACGACACCACACGCCTGAGGGATCGATGAGCAGTGGTGCGGCTGGCAAGGACTCCGCAGCCTGCACGGCAAACACATCGCGTTTACGCGCGCGCACCGGCAGATCAAACCCCAGCCAGGCCGCCACGGGTGCGGACCAGGCGCCTGCTGCAATCACCAACTGCGTGGCAGGCCATTGGCGTCCATCACGCGTGACGACCGCCTCAACCTGCGCACCCGAAGTCGTCACGCCCGACGTCGTCACGCCCAGCGTCACCACGCCCGTGGCCTCGGCCTCCACGAAGCGGACGCCCTCGGCGATGGCCGCACGCCGAAAGGCCTGCATGGCGGCATACCCGTCGAACCAGCCCTCGCCACTGGTGGCAGTGGACAGGCCAAGCGATCCCACCAGCACATCGTCCACCTGCATCCACGGATATCGCGCGCGCAGCTCGTGTGGGGAAAGCAGGGCCGTGGATACGCCGAGACTCGCCTGCAGCGCGTGCTGCGCGCGCAACTGCGCGGCGCCGTGTTCCGTGGCGGCAAGGTACAGATAGCCCGGCTCCACGAGGCCGATATCGGGCCGGTCGTCAGCAGTGGCAAGATGCACGGCAATGTCGCGATAGAAGGCGAGACTGGCCTGCGACACGCGAATGTTGATGGCCGTGGAGAACTGCTGGCGAATGGCACAGGCCGAGCGCGCGCTCGAGGCCAGGGCATAGGAGGCGTCACGCTCGAGCACCACCACCTCGCGCTGGTGGTGCTTCGCGAGGTGCCAGGCCACTGAGGCGCCCATGACACCGCCACCAATGACGACCACGGACATCACAATGCTCCTCTGCTGAGATATCGGATGAGATATCGGATGAGATATCAGATGAGATATCAGATGAGATATCAGATGAGATATCGGGTGGGCCGCGCGATTCGGCAAACGCTGTGGCGGGGTCGCGCGTAGCTTGGGAATATGTCCGGGAACATGCCCGCCGTGATCGGCGCCGAACAAGTGCATGCCGCGCTGCCATGGTCCACTTTGGCTCACGGTCTGCGCGCGGCGTTCGTGTCGCCCGATGCGCCCACCGCTCCGACGCGCCATGCGCATGCGCTGGACGGTGCAAACCACGAGCACCTGCTGCTCATGCCGGCGTGGAATGCGCGCTTTGTTGGCGTCAAACTGGTCACCGTGCTTCCCGATGCCCCCAGACACGGTGGACGCACGGTGGAGGCCAGCTACCTGCTGTGTGATCGACTGACCGGAGCGCCGAGGGCTTTGCTGGATGGCGAGGCCCTCACACTGCGTCGCACGGCGGCCGTGTCTGCGTTGGCCGCACGTGAGCTCGCGCGCACCGATAGCCGTACGTTGCTGGTGATTGGCACCGGCCGTCTGGCGCCGTGGCTGGTGCGCGCCCATGTGGCGCTGCGGCCCACCCTCGAGCGCGTGCTCGTATGGGGACGCTCACCGGCGCGTGTGGCGGAGACGCGGCGACAGTTGCAGGATCTGGGGGTTCCGGTGGTGGCGGCCGATGATCTGACCCGCGCGGTGCCATCAGCGGACATCATCAGCTGTGCCACCACCAGTCAGGTGGCCGTGCTTCACGGTGCCTGGCTCAGCCCCGGAACCCACGTGGACCTGGTGGGCGCGTATACGCCACTGATGCGCGAAACCGATGATGCGGTCATCGCGCGCAGTCGGGTGTTCGTGGACGATATGGCAAGCGCCATGACGGAAGCGGGTGATGTCCTGCAGGCCATCGCATCGGGCGCCGTGGCCGTCGATCATGTGCGAGGCGATCTGTACGCTCTGCTGAGTGGCCGTGTGGCCGGGCGCACAGGGGCCGACGACATTACCTGTTTCAAGTCGGTGGGGCTTGCCCTGGAAGATCTTGTGGCTGCATCGCTGGTGTATGACCATCTCTCCTCTTCACTGTCTCCGACGTGAGTAGAATGCAAAAGTCGACTGGCCGCTTTCACTGTGCCATGCGTGCGCTGGCTGTTGCGTGTCTCGCGCTCAGCGGGAGTGCGCTCAGCGCCTGTGCGCGGCGTCCGTCGCCATCACCCAATGCCTCCGGTCTGTCGGCGGGCGATACGCTGGACGTGCTGATTGCCGGTGGCACGGTGCATGACGGCCTGCGTCCCGAAGCGCGACGCGTCGACGTTGGGCTCCGCGGGGATCGGGTGGTGTCGCTTGGAGCGGTCCCACGTGGTGTGGTGGTGAAGCGGCGCATCGATGCCGAGGGCTTGATCGTGGCGCCGGGTTTCATTGATCCGCACACGCATGCCTACGAGGGATTGCCGCGGCTTGGGCTCGAGCGCCGGAAGAACATCGGCGCGCTCATGCAGGGCGTGACCACGGTCGTGCTGGGTGCGGATGGACGTGGTCCAATCGATGTACGTCGGGTATTGGACAGTGCCGCTGTGCTGGGACTTGGCACCAACACCTATGCCATGACGGGTTTCGGCACCGTGCGCAGTCGTGTGCTTGGAGCCTCGTCGGCTGCGGCGACGCCCGCACAGATCGACAGCATGCGGGCCCTGATTGCGCAGGCCATGGCCGAGGGCGCGTTTGGCGTGGGCTCCGGGTTGTTTTATGCGCCGCAGTCCTACGCGACGACTGACGAAGTCCTGGCCGTGGTATCGGCGGCTAAGCCATTTGGCGGGGTGTACGACACGCACCAGCGCGATGAGAGCTCGTACACCATCGGATTGTTTGCCTCAGTGCAGGAGGCCATCCGCATCGGCTGCGGGTCGGGACTCACCACCAACATCGGTCACATCAAGACGCTGGGTGTAGATGTGTGGGGCAAGGCTGACAGTGTGCTGGCCATCATGGCGGCCGCGCGCTCGCGCGGATGCCGCGTCACGGCTGATCAGTATCCCTGGACCGCGAGTGGCACGGGGCTCAGCGCGGCGTTGCTGCCTCGCTGGGCCCAGGCCGGGGGACGGGACTCCATGCTCGCCCGCATGGCGGATGACTCGCAGCGCGCGCGCATGCTGGAGGAAGTGCGCGAGAACCTGCGGCGTCGGGGTGGCGACAGCACGCTGCTCCTGACCGGGGGCGGGGTCAACGCCCGTCCCTATATCGGGAGAACGTTGCGCGACGTAGCCTTGGCACGAGGGCTCGCGCCGGATGTCGCTGCCGTGACTCTCATTCAGGAGGGTGCGGATATGAGCGTCGCTTCATTCAACATGATCGAAGACGACATCGTGCGCTTCATGCGCGATCCATTCGTCATGACCAGTTCCGACGGTTCCGACGGACACCCGCGCCTCTATGGCACCTATCCGCGCAAGCTGCGGCACTATGTGCTCGAGCGCGGCGTGATTTCCATGGCGCGCATGGTGGAGGCGTCGAGCGCGCAGGTGGCCCGTGTGTATGGCCTCAGCGGTCGCGGCGAACTGCGGCCCGGTGCCTATGCGGACGTCATTGTTTTTGACCCCAGGGCCGTGCGGGACGAAGCCACCTATGTGGAGCCGACGCGTCTTGCCACGGGGATGCGTTGGGTCTTTGTGAACGGCGTGTCCGCCGTGGAGGATGGGCAGCCGACCGGCGCGCTGGCCGGGCGTGCATTGCGACGGCGCTGACGCGACGCGCATGAACACCTACGCGCGCCACGTACTCGCGTACAACCACAGATAACCACGCATGGGGGGCTGCACGTCACGACTTACCGTCGTGTCCAGTGCATCCTATGTTAGGCCGTGCACGCCCCGCTTACGCACGGGGTATGAGCGCGGCCTTGTCGTCAACGACTGTCTGCGCCCAAGCGTACGGGGGTGTGTAGCAGAACCACCCACCCGCCTGGAGGATCGATGGTCAAACGAATTGCCGCAGCTTTGGTGTGTGCGGCGTTGCTGGCGGGCGTGTCCCGTCCTGCGCCGGTGCTGGCGCAAGGGGGCACCCCCGGCCGCATGAGCGGTGTTGTCACCGACTCGAGCAGCGGACAGCCGCTGCAATCCGTACAGATCTTCCTCTCGCAGGGGACGACGCGCCTGGAGGCGCGCACGGCGGCCGATGGCCGCTACAGCTTTGTCAACGTACCGGCTGGCAACTACAGCCTCGAAGCCATTCGTCTGGGCTATCGCCGTGTCGTGCGCGCCAACATCGGCATCAGTGCCGGTGGCGCGCTCACGTACGACTTCCGCATGGACGTGGCCCCGCTCAACCTGCAGGCCATCGTCACCACCGGTGTCGTCGATCCGACCAGCGGCACGCGCGTGCCGTTCTCGGTGGGTCGTGTGTCCGCAGAAGACGCGCCGGTACCCGCCACGAATGCGCTCGAGACCATTCAGGGCAAGATCGCCGGCGTGAGTGTGGTGCCGACGGGTCAGGCGGGCAGCGGCACCAACATCCAGCTGCGTACGCCGACGTCCATCAGCAAGGGCAACTCACCGCTCATCGTGGTGGACGGCGTCATTCAGACGGCCTCGTTCGACGCGGCCAGCGCTGACCTGCAGTCGATGGACATCGAGAGCGTGGAAGTGGTGAAGGGCGCCGCCGCCGCGTCGCTGTACGGCTCGCGCGCGTCGTCGGGTGTCATTCAGATCCGCACGCGCCGCGGCACCAATCTGGCCGAGGGCCAGACGCGCTTCACCGTGCGCTCGGAGTACGGCTCCAACTCGCTGGCCCGCAAGGTGGACTGGGCCAATCAGCACTACTTCCTGGCCGACCAGACGGGCGCCTACACGAACGCCAACGGGCAGGTCGTGCCGCGTGAGCAGCGTGTGCCGCGTCCCGCGTACGAGCGCTTCCAGGACCGTCCGTATGCGCCGGGCACCTACTACAACCAGGTCGACGAGTTCTTCGATCCGGGCAACTTCATGCGCAACTCGCTCAACATTGCGCAGAACGGCGGCAAGACCAACTGGTTCTTCTCGTACGTGAATCAGCGGGAAGATGGCGTGGTGCTCAACAGCGGGCGCTACGACCAGAACGACTTCCGCTTCAACCTCGATCACCGGCCCCGCAGCGACCTGCAGTTCGGTGTGAGCTCGTACTACAGCAAGTCGAAGCGCCAGAACCTGTACGGCGACGTGTTCTTCGATCTCATCAACCAAGCGCCGGACGTGAACCTCCGTCTGCCGGACCCGGATGGTACGCCGTACAACTTCCAGCCGGACTTCGAAGGCCGCGAAGAGAATCCGCTGTACGTGCTGTCCACGGAGCGCAACACGCGCAACCGCGCCCGTCTGCAGGGCAGCATCGAGGGTCGTTACACGCCGCGTTCCTGGCTCACGGTTGATGGCAATCTGAGCTTCGACCGCTCGGATCGCGACAACAACTTCTTCCTCGATCAGGGCGTGAAGACCGAAGGCTTTGCCAACGGCGGCCCCGGTGAGATTTCGCGCTTCAACGGCATCACGAACGCACTCAACGCCTCGCTCTCTGCCAACCTGCTCAAGCAGGTGGGCGACTTCACGCTGCGCAGCACCATTCGCGGCATGCTCGAGCGGGAAACCAACAATACCGTGAACGCCGACGGCGAGATCTTTGCCACGCCGGGCGTGGACGCGCTCAACAACGCCACGGTGCGCTTCATTTCGTCGAACAGCGAGACCATTCGCACCAACTCGTTCATCACCAGCTTCGCGGCCGACTATCGCGGCAAGGTCGTGCTGGACGCGCTCGCGCGTCTCGACGGCAGCTCGCTGTTCGGTCCCGAAGAGCAGGAGAACTGGTTCTACCGCGTCAGCGGTGCGTACCGCCTGTCCGAAGAGTCGTGGTTCCCGCTGCAGAACATCTTCAGTGAGTTCAAGATCCGTGCGTCGCAGGGTACGGCCGGCGGCCGTCCCGACTTCAACGATCAGTACGAGACGTACAACTTCGTGGAAGGCGGCGGACTCGTGAAGGCAAATCTCGGCAATCGCTTCCTCAAGCCCGAGTTCTCCAAGGAAACCGAGATCGGCATCGACGCCATCATCAAGGAGCGCTACTCGCTGCAGATCTCGCGGGCCAAGCAGACCACCACGGATCAGCTCATCCTGATTCCGCTGGCCGGCTACTTCGGTTACGCCAATCAGTGGCAGAACGCGGGTACGGTGACGGGCAACTCGTGGGAAGGCACGTTCGAGGCCCAGCTCATCCGCAAGCCCAACTTCACCTGGCGCGCCGGTATCGTGGCGGATCGCAACCGCAATCAGATTACCGAATTCAATCGCTCCTGCTTCACCACCAACACCATCGCCTTCCGTTGTGCCGGCGAGACGTTGGGCAACATGTACGGCTTCCGCTTTATGCGGAACGCAAGTGAGCTGCCGGCTGCAGCGCAGGCTAGAGCAAGTGAGTTTCAAGTCAACGACGACGGTTTTCTGGTGTTCGTCGGTGCGGGGAACAGCTATACCGAAGGTGAAACCAAGCGGCTATGGGGGAGCCCGGCCACCACCATTGGGAATACTGTTTATCGCTGGGGGCAGCCCATTACTGCCGTTGATTCTACAGGCAGTGCAGCGGTGGTGAAAATCGGCGACGGCAACCCGGACTTCCGCTTCGGTATCTCGAATACCATCGGCTGGCGCAGCCTCCAAGTGTTCATGCTGTGGGATGCACAGGTGGGTGGCGACGTGTACAACCAGACACGTCAGCGCATGTACCAGTACGGCCGTCACACGGATGTAGATCAGGCGGGTAAGGCGCAGGAACTAAAAAAGACTACAGACTACTATCTCGCCCTGTATTCCGCGAATAGTCCAACAGATCACTTCGTCGAGGACGCAAGCTTCGTGAAGCTGCGTGAGCTCTCGGTCAAGTATCGTCTGCCGAGCAGCTTCAATGCTGCGCTGGGCCGTTTGGGAGCGAGCCAAGCTTCGCTTTCGCTGATCGGCCGCAACATGCTCACGTTCACCAAGTACAAGGGCTACGACCCCGAAGTGGGATCGGTCCTCAATCGTCTCGACAGCTTCGACTATCCGCGCTATCGCACGGTGACGGGCAGTGTCGAGATCATCTTCTGACCGGCGAGCACACTCCATGACTGTACTCAAGAAACTCGCACTGCCGGTCGGTCTCGCCCTCGTCGCCGCGTCCTGTCAGGACCTCGACGTGGTGAATCCGAACCGGCCCGACGCAGAGCGCGCCACGGCACAGCCGCTCACGACGGAAACCTTCGTCGCTACGTCGTTCCGCACCTGGTGGCCGGTGGCGGGCCACGACGACTATCCGTCGTGGGCCTTCGCGACCATGGCGCGTGAAATCACGTCAGGGTTTGCTGACTTCGGACAGCTTGAAACGTCGGCCGAGCCGCGATCGGCTTGGAACAATAGCCCGGTCAATCAACGTCGGCTGGTGAACGAGCGCCCATGGTACGAGCTGTATCGCACGATTTCGTCGGTCAACGATGTGGTAGGCGCGGTAAATCGTGGCCTAGTCATCGAAAACGCCACGAGAACCGCGCGCGCCAAGGCCATGGGCAAGCTCATGCAGGGTCTGTCCTATGGGCACGTGGCGTTCTACTTCGACAAGGGGCCCATTATCGACGAGTTCACGCGGCTCGACACGGTGCGGACGCCGCAGTTCACGGACTACAAGGGCCTTGGTGAGTACGCCATCAAGCAACTCGACTCGGCCATCGCCATTGCCAACGCCAACCCCACCATGACATTCCCGGTGGACGCGTGGCTCTTCCAGGCGATGAACCGCGATCAGTTCGTGCGCTTCGCCAATTCGTACGCGGCGCGCATTCTGGTCTACAACGCGCGCTCGCGGACGGAACGCGCGGCGGTGAACTGGGCGGAAGTCATTCGCCGCGTCGATGCCGGCATCACCGCGGACTACGCACCGATCGCGCAGCCCGACATTCTCTTCGATGACTGGAAGCGCTTAGTCGCTCGCGTTAGTACTGCTGGACTACCTTCGAACTTTGGCAGACCTAGCTACTGGCTGCTTGGTCCAGCTGATTCCAGCGATGGTTGGCGAAACTGGGTGGCAACTGCTAACGATAGTAGACAACCATTTCAGATACGCACGAAGGATCGCCGTATTCAAGGTGCAGGTGGGCCATCAACACCAGGTCGATACGTCGGATACAGCGCAAACAACATCTTTGCGGCAGACCGCGGCACCTATAGGTGGTCGCATTACTACTATTTCCGCGCCGGCACGGCACTCACCTGGCAGACGGGTGCGCAGGTGGCGATGACAGTAGCAGAAATGGACCTGCTGAAGGCCGAAGCGCTCATTCGTCTGGGTCGCGCAGCGGAAGCAGTACCGCTCATCAACAAGACGCGCGTCGCGAACGGACAACTGCCGCCCGTCACGCTCGACGGTCCGCCCAACGAGCCTGGCTGCGTGCCGCGCAAGGAGAGCGGTGCCTGCGGCAGCTTGTGGGACGCGCTCCGCTACGAAAAGGGCATCGAAGGCGTGGGTGTGAACGGCGTCATTGCCTTCCTCGACGCGCGTGGCTGGCAGACGCTGCCCGAGAACACGCCGGTGCAGTTCCCCATCCCCGGACGCGAGTTGGCCACGCTGCAGTTGCCGCTCTACACGTTCGGTGGCCCGGGTGGACAGAGCTCGGCGCCGGCGCGGGATCCGGAGCGGTGTCCGGTGTCGGGGTTGGCGCGTTGCCCGTGATTCTCTCGAGGATCGTTGAACAGAAGGTGTGAGGATCTGAGGATCCGAGGATAGGAGAGCGGGCCCGGCGGACACTTGATGTGAAAGTGTCCACCGGGCCCGCCCTCTTTTCCTCAGATCCTCAGATCCTCACACCTTCTGTTCAACGGACCAGCGGACTAGCGGATCACAGCCCGAGCCGTCTCCACGACCTTGTCCGCCGTGATGCCGTACTTCTCGTAGAGCACCTGGTACGGCGCGCTGGCGCCAAAGGTCTCAATGCCCACCACCGCGCCGGTGTCGCCCACCCAGCGATACCAGCTCATGGGATGCGCGGCTTCCACCGCCACGCGCGGCACGCCGGCCGGCAACACATGGTTGCGGTACTCCACGGGCTGCTGCGCAAAGAGCTCGAGGCTCGCGCAGCTCACCACGCGGGCATGCACACCATGACCCGAGAGCTTCTCGCGCGCGGCCAGCGCGATTTCCACCTCGGAGCCGCTGGCCATCAGCACTACGTTGGGTACGTGACCCGCGGCATCGGCCACGATGTACGCGCCCTGCTTGACGCCGCTGCGCGCGCGCGCGGGCTCACCGAAGTACGAGAGCTTCTGACGCGTGAGCACGATGGCGCTGGGGCCCGAGCGATGATGCAGCGCCGTGCGCCAGGCTTCGCTGACTTCATCGGCGTCAGCCGGACGCAGTACGAGCAGATTGGGAATGCAGCGCAGGGCCGTGAGGTGCTCCACCGGCTGGTGCGTGGGGCCGTCTTCGCCGAGTCCGATGGAGTCGTGCGTGAACACGTAGATGGCCTGCACGCCCATGAGTCCCGCGAGACGAATGGCGGGGCGCATGTAGTCGCTGAACACGAGGAAGGTGCCGCCGTATGGCACCACGCCACCGTGCAGTCCCATGCCATTCATGATGGCACCCATGGCGTGTTCGCGAATGCCGAAATGGAAGTTGCGGCCTTCGGGAGTGGCAGCACCGAACGCCGGCGCCCCCTTCACCATGGTGAGGTTGGAGCCCGTGAGATCGGCGCTGCCGCCGATGAGTTCGGGCACCACCGGCGCAATGGCGTTGAGCACCACGCCACTGGCCGCGCGACTGGCCACGTTGCCACTCTTGGCATCAAACGTGGGGAAGGACGCGTCGAGCGTCGCCGGCAGTTCACCGCGCATGCGGCGCTCGAACTCGGCGGCCAGCTCGGGATGCGCCGCGCGGTACGCCGCAAAGCGCGTCTGCCACTCCGTGTGTGAGGCGGCGCGCTCGGCGACCCGCTCGCGCCAGTGCGCGGCTGCCACCTCGGGCACGAAGAACGGCTCGCTGCTCGGCCAGCCGTAGGCCGCCTTGGTCAGCGCAATTTCGTCCTTGCCCAAGGGCTCACCGTGTGCCTTGGCTGTGTCCTGCCGGTTGGGCGAACCAAAGCCGATGTGCGTCTTGGTGATGATGAGCGTGGGGCGCTGCGTGTCGGCCTTGGCCTCGGCAATGGCGGCGTCGATGGCGGCCAAATCGTTGACGTCGGCCACATGCAGCACCTGCCAGCCGTAGGCCGCAAATCGCTGCGCGGCATCGTCGCTGCAGGTGAGGGCGGTGCTGCCGTCGATGGTGATGCCATTGTCGTCAAAGAAACCGATCAGCTTGCCGAGCTTGAGATGCCCGGCATAGCTGGCCGCTTCGTGCGAGATGCCTTCCATGAGGCAGCCGTCGCCCGCGACGAAATACGTGTAGTGATCGACGACGGTGTGCCCAGGCCGATTGAACGTGGCCGCGAGATGCGCCTCGGCCACCGCGAAGCCCACCGCATTGGCCACACCCTGACCCAGCGGACCGGTGGTGGTTTCCACGCCCTTGGTGTGGTGCACCTCGGGGTGTCCGGGCGTGAGACTCTCCCACTGGCGGAAGTTGCGCAGCTCATCGAGCGGCAGCGGGTAGCCGGACAGATGCAGCGTACCATAGAGCAGCATGGACGCGTGGCCCACCGACAAAACGAAACGATCCCGATCGACCCAATCAGGGGCGGCGGGATCGTGTCGCAGGTGCGCGGCGTACAGGGCATAGGCCAGCGGCGCCAGCGCCATGGGGGTGCCAGGGTGGCCGGACTCGGCCGCCTGCACCGCATCCATGGCGAGGGTGCGTACGGTATCGATGGCGAGACGCACGGTCTCGGGAAGAGCAGCGGTCGAACCTGCGGTGGCAGCCGCAGAGGGTGACGCAGCGGACACGAAACACTCCGTTGGGGTCGGGCAGTGGGCGGGCGCGCCCGTCAACGGCGCGCCACAGCCCGTGAATCTAGCCGATCCCCGTCCTCAGCGCGCGAGATAGTGCGTACGCGTGAGCTCCAGGTGGTGCGCCTGATGTCCGGCAATCATCCAGACGAGGGCACGGGCCGTCACTTCCCGTCCACTCGCGGTGCCGGTCTGGCTCACCGCGGTCTCATCGAGAGACGTGACCAGCGCCAGTGTTGCCGCCCGCACCGCATCCAACTCGGCCAGCACATCGGCCAGGCTGCGCCGATTTGCGCGACTCTCTGGCACCCACTCGTCCTGCTCGAAGCCTGGCAACGGCGTGCGATCGCCACGGGCAATGCGCATGAGCCGATAGGCGAACACACGTTCGGTGTCGCTCACGTGCACGATGGATTCGGCCAGCGTCCACTTGCCCGGCGCGTAGGCGTACTGGGCACGCGACGGTGGCGCCGCATCGAGCAGCGCATGCCATGCGGCGGGCTGCGCCTTCAGCAATGCGACGATGTCATGGTGACCACCCGCCTCGATGCTGGTGGCTGCAGCGGCGATGTACTTCTCGAAATACGGGGCACATTCCCCTTCGGCAGGACGATCGATGCGCATGGCAGTGGTGCTGAAAGTGGCGTGAGGGGGGCGAAGCCTCAGAACCCGAGACCGACGATCACCGAGAATCCGCGATTCTTCGGCGTCGGCGTCGATGGGGCATCCTTGGCGATGGTGGTGAGTCCCTGATTGTAGCGCAATTGCACGAACACCGAGCGGCCCATGAGCGAACCGGCCAGCCCGGCTCCGGCGCTTGCCCCGACGTCCGTCTTTGAAAACGGATCCTCTGTGCTGCCTTCGCCTTCTTCGTCGAGGTCGCCGCTGTCGCAGTCGGTATTGAGATTGGTGCCCGACAACCCGATGGACACCTTGCAGCTCGTACGCAGCGCGACGGTCGGGCCGGCGGTCAGAAACGGACGCCAGTTACCTGAGCCCAGGTCGAGACGCAGCAGCACCGGCACTTCGAGGTAGCCGAACTTCACGCCCAGCTCGGCCGATTCATTCCCCAGCTCTGTCGAGGTGACTTCGAGCTTGCCGCCCTTCTGGATGTAGTGCAGCTCGGGCTGCAGCGAGAGCGCGCCCTTGAGCGGCAGTCGCGCAAAGAAGGCGGCCTGCGCGCCCACACGGTTCTTGTTCGACAACTGCGTGCCCAATTCGCCGGCAAAATCGCCATCGAGGTCGCTGATGGACGTGATGGACGCGCCGGCCAGCACGCCGTAGCGCGACTCGGCCCGCGGAAAGCCCTGGGCCGCCGCCGTCGACGACGGCATGGTGGCTGCAAGCAGCATGAGGGCGCTGGCAAGCGGCGTGAACGCCGCGCGCGTGGAACGCGAATTCGAAGTCAGCACCAGATCCTCCTGGGATCATGTCGGGAGTAACGCCCCCGGCAATCCTGATGAGAATCAGAAACCGAGGGCGGACAACAGCTCGGGCAGGCGTGCGATATCCGGTACGCTGCCCTGCGCAAGACGCGGCGATCCACCACCGCGACCACCAACCGCCTGCAGAGCGGCCTTGAGGCTCGCTCCCGCATCGACGGCACTGTCGGCGGCGGTGGCGAGGAGTACCCCACCGGTTGTGCGACTTGTCACCAGCATCACGCCGTGACCGAGCGCGACGCAGGCCTGTGCCAGCGCCTCAGCGTCCTTCACCGGACCATCGACCTCGTGACGCAGGCGACGAATGCCCGAGGCGTCGGGCGCCGTCTCCTGCCAGAGCGCCTGGGCCTCGTATTGAGCAAGCGTCTTTCGGAGCCGGCGGATTTCAGCATCCTGTTCCGCGAGTCGCTCGAGTTGTCGCGGTACAAGCACGGGCAAGTCCTCCGGCGCCGCCGACAGCGGGCGGGCGGTGCGAGCCAGCAACTCGGCGTCGGCCCGCGCCCGGTTCACTGCTCGTTCACCACACACGTACTCGATGCGGGTGTGTCCGCGCGTCTTCTCCGCACCGCGCAGCAGCAGCATGCCCAACTCGCCCGTGCGCGACACGTGCGTACCACCGCAGGCACTGCGATCAAGGCCTTCGATACTGACAATGCGCAGCACACCGTCGCGATCACTCGCCTTGCGCAGGCCGCTCACGGTGGCGGCGTCTTCATAGCTCACCGTCACCGGGTGGTTGGCGACGATGGCCTCATTGACCTCCCGTTCGATGCGTGTCAGTTGTGCCGACGACAGACCTTCGACGCCACTCACATCGACGGTGCTGGTGACATCACCGAAATGCACACTGACGGTGGGCCATCCGTAGCGGTCGCTGAGCAGGGCGGACAGGAGATGCTGGGCCGTGTGCTGCTGCATGAAGTCCTGACGTCGCGCGCTGTCCACCTGACCCACGACCATGGCGCCGACCGGCAGGCCGATGGGCTCAGCGAGACAGTGCGCCACCCGCTCGTCCTCATCCACCACGTCCACCACGGCGATGTCCGCCAGCAGCCCGGTGTCGTGCGGCTGTCCGCCCGAGGTGGGGTAGAAGGCGCTGCGATCGAGGTACACGCGACGCCCGCTGTCACCCAGGGCGACAATGGTGGCGCTGAAGCGCCTGAGCGCTGCGTCGTCGTAATAGAGCCGTTGCGTGCCGGAAGCGTCGGACATGGGCGAGGTCACAAGGAAAGGTTAACCCGGACTGTCGGACGAATGCGTGGCCCGCGGTATCTTTGCAAGATGACGAGTCCTGCGCGATGGTCCACGGTCGGTGCTGACCGCAGCCGACGAACCCTCAGGTGGCTGCTGGTCAGCGCGCCGCTGCTCAGCGCGCCGCTGGTCGCGACGGCCTGCCTGCCGCCCGCGCGGTCGGCGGAGGTGGCCGCGCCCGGCCCGGTGGTGCGTGAAGTGCCGGCCATCAGGCCGGTTGTGGCACTGCCGCCGGCACCTGCTGATCCGGAGCCCGATGCCGCCGCGTCCGACTCCGCCGGTACGTCGCGGCTGATGCGTCTGGCCTGGGTGTGGCACCTGGCGTCGCTGCATCATCCGGCCGTGGCCGTGCGTGGTGCCCCGCTCGATTCCGCCTTCATTCGGGCGGTCACCCTGGTGCGTCGCGCCGATACGCCAGAGGCACTGGCGTTGGCGTATCAGCGCTTCGTGGGTGCGCTGCAGGATCCGCTCTCTCGCGTTGAAACGGCCGATGACGCAGAAGACCGCCGCCCGCTCACGCGCGTGGATGTTGTAAACGTCGAGCAAACCGCCGACAGCATTCTCGTGCTGCAGGTCCCGACGGCGTCGGTGTATGCCGAAGCCGCTGACGTAGGCTTGCGCACGGCGCTCCAGGCCGTGCCTTCGCGCGTCGTGCTCGACCTGCGCGCCGCGGCGGGCCGCACCCTGCTGGACAGCGTGGACGCGTTCTTTGCGCGCACCCAGTTGGTGGAGCGGCTGGCGTCGGTGCCCTTCACCGAAAGCAGTGTGCGTGTGCGGCGGGTCGGCGGCGCACGCGAGGTTGCCGGCGCCTGGCAGTTCGACGACGCCTGGGTGCTGCGCGACGGCCGACTCATTCTGCCGCAGGACACGAGCACGCGGCACGTGGTCGTGCTGGCCAATGCACAGACCGTCCTGCCACGCGCCGTGCTGGGTCTGGTGGCCAGCGGACGCGCGACGCTCGTTGCGGAAGACGGGCTGCGTGACGACGCGCTCGTGCCCAGTGTGGTGATTCCACTCCGTGAGGGCCTGCAGCTCCGGCTACGTACCGGTGAGTTGCTGCACGCGGACGGCAGCAGTGATCTGCGTGCCGACACCGTGGTGTCCGGACCCACGCCAACCGACAGCAATCCGGCCCGTCGCGTTGCGCTCGAGATGCTGCGTACGCAGCGCTATGTCCGCGCGTCGCGTCTGCCGGTGGTCCGGGCGCCGGCGCAGCTGCCGGGCTACTACGACCGTGACCCGTATCCCTTCATGGGAGCACGCGTTCTGGCCGGTGCGCGTCTCTGGAGCAGCATGCGGGCGCGTCACGCGCACCGTGACTTGTACGATGATGACGCGGACGCGGTGTTTGAGCGCGCGCTGCCGCGATTGGAATCGGCGCGGCATGCGGTGGAGTACGCGGCCACCGTGCGGGCCCTGGTAGGGTCGTTCGATGATGCGCAGGTGCGCGTGACCGGAGCCACCATGGACAGCGCCCGTGGTGTGGCGGCGCTGCCGTTTCGCGTCCAGTGGGTGGAAGGGCGCGCGATCATTCGCGACCTGGTGCGCGATTCGGTGACACGCGCACTCGGGCTCGAGGTGGGGCAGGAACTCACGGCTGTGGACGGATATCCGTTGCCGTCGTGGCTCATCGATCATCAGCGCGATGTGCCTGCACCCAACGAGTGGACACGTCAGCGTCTGCTGATGGCGCAGCTGCCCTTCGGGCCTCCCGGCAACTCGCTGGTGCGCATTCGTGAGGCGACGGGAAGAGAACGGCAGCTGGCCGTACCGCGCACACTGGCCTATCCGGCGCTGCTCGCGCAGGTGGAGCGCCCGCAGCAGGCCGCCGCCATGGCGCTGCCAAACGGTGTGGCCTATCTCGACGTGAATCGCCTCACCGACCAGACGGTGGATGATGCCATTGCCCGGCATCGTGGCGCGCGGGCGTGGATTGTGGATCTGCGTGGTGCACTGGCCGACAGCAGTGTGGTGGGTGCGCGCATGCTGGCGGCGCTGCGCACACGGCCGGTGGCAGTTACCGCGGTCGAACTGCATCGCTATCAGTCGTCGCCCTGTCTCGCCCTCACGCTACGTGAAGCCGCGGCGCAGTGTCCCGACGAACGCGAAACCCGGGCTCGTGTGTCGCGCGGTGATACCAGCGGCCACTTTGCGGGGCGTGTCGTGGCGCTTGTGGATGAGCGCACGAGCGGTGCGATGGAGCGGCTCGCGCTGGCGTTCGAAGGGGCGGCGGAGGTGACGTTCATGGGCAGCGCGAGCTCCGGTTCGCCGGCGGAGGCGGTGCAGGTGCCGCTGCCCGGCAACCTGGTGCTCGAAGTTCCGGCGCATGAACTGCGCCGCATTGACCAGTCCACGTGGCAGCGTGTGGGCATCACGCCGGTGGTGGACGCGCGGCTGACCGTGCGCGCAGTGCGCAGCGGCGTGGATGATGTGATCGAGCGGGCGCAGCAGTGGCTGGTGCAGCAGCTCGATGGCCCGACACGACGTCGCCGCTGAACCGCATGGCTGCTCAGCGTGGTGATGTGACGCTGCCGATTGACGAAGCGTTGCCGGCGCTGCACGCCGCGCTGACTGCGCGGGCGGCCGCAGTGCTCGAGGCGCCGCCAGGTGCGGGAAAAACCACGCGGGTTCCGCCGTCGCTGCTTGATGCGCCATGGCTTGGCACGCAGCGCGTACTCATGCTCGAGCCTCGGCGACTGGCGGCACGCAGCGCGGCGCATTTCATGGCGCGCGTGCGCGGTGAGTCAGTGGGTGAAACCGTTGGCTACCGCGTGCGCGGTGAGACGCGCGTGTCCGCGCGCACACGTATTGAGGTGGTGACGGAGGGCGTGCTGGCCCGGCTGTTGTCGGCTGATCCGACACTCGAAGGCTACGGGGCGGTGCTGTTCGACGAGTTTCACGAGCGCTCGCTGCAGGCCGACCTCGGACTCGCGCTGGTCTTGGAAACACAGCAGGTGCGCGAGGACCTGCGCCTCGTGGTCATGTCGGCCACGCTGGATGGCGACGCGGTGGCCGGATTGCTCGCCGATCACGCCGGCCCGGCCCCGGTTATTCGCAGTGCAGGCCGCGCGTATCCGGTGGAGACGCAGTACCGTCCGCCGCGTCGCGACGAATGGCTCGACGCGTCGGTGAGCCGTGTGCTGCGGGAGGCACTGGACGCACACGACGGTGACGTGCTGGTGTTTCTGCCCGGCATGAGCGAACAGCAGCGTGTGGCGTCGCGACTGGCGTCGTGGGTGCCGGACACCGTGCAGGTGCATGTGCTGCACGGCAGTTTGTCGCTGGCCGATCAGGATGCGGCGCTGGCCGCGTCGCCGCCCGGCACACGCAAGGTGGTGCTCAGCACCAGCGTGGCGGAAACCAGTCTGACCGTGGAAGGCGTGCGTGTGGTGGTGGATGCCGGCCTGTCGCGCGTGGCCCGTTATGACGCTGCCGCTGGTCTCACGCGCCTGGTCACCACGCGGGTGAGTCGGGCGTCGGCCGATCAGCGACGGGGGCGCGCGGGGCGTGTGGCACCTGGCGTGTGTTATCGCCTCTGGGATGCGCAGGAAGAGCATGGCATGGCGGCGGCCACGCGGCCGGAGATTCTCGATGCCGATCTGTCGTCGCTGGCGCTGGAGTTGGCCGATGCCGGCATTGCCGATCCGTCGCAATTGCGCTGGCTGGATGTGCCACGCGCGGGCGCGTTTGCGCAGGCGCGTGAGCTGCTCCGGGAGCTCGGTGCCCTCGACGTCGGCGGCCGCATCACGGCGCATGGCCGGCAGATGGCCGCGCTGCCGCTGCAGCCGCGTCTCGCGCATCTCGTGCTGGTGGCGGCGTCGCGTGGCGCAGGTGAACTGGGGGCGCAGCTCGCGGCGCTGCTCGAGGAGCGCGATGTGCTTCGGGTCGAGGGTCCGGCGCGTGCACCGGCCGATCTCCGGCTCAGGCTCGAGACGCTGCAGCACGATGAGCGTGAGGTGTCGTTGCATGGTGCGCGGGTGGACCGGGATGCGCTGCGGCGAGTGAGGCAGGCGGGCCGAGAGATTGCGACAAGAACGGCAAACAGCGGAAGCCAACACAACATCGACGTCGGAGTACTCGTCGCCCTCGCATTCCCCGATCGTGTGGCGCAGCGCCGCCCCGGAAGCGACGGCCGCTATCTGTTGCGCAACGGTAGCGGGGCGGTGGTCACGCGCGGTGACGCACTCTTCGACGAGCCGTGGCTGGCCATTGCCGAACTCGATGGGCAACCCCCTGAGTATCGCGTGGCGCGTGCGGTCCCGATTTCACTCGAGGATCTCCGGCCGGAGGTGCAGGATCAGCTGAGCACCGACCGTGGTGTGGACTGGGATGAGCGCACGCGCAGTGTGAAGGCCGTGCAGCGTGTGCGGCTTGGTGCGATCACCATCGAAGAGAAACCGCTGCGTGAGGTGGACGCCGAGCAGGTTCGTGCGCTCTGGATTTCGCAGCTCACCAAGAGCGGTGCATCCGCCTGGCCATGGAGCGAGAGCGCCACACGTTTGCGGGAACGGCTCGCCTTTCTGCATCACTTCGACCGCACGTGGCCCGACGTCTCCGACGACGCGCTGGTGAACACGCTGGATGAGTGGCTCGGCCCGCATCTCGACCGACTGCGCAACTGGACGCAGCTCGAACAACTGCCGTGGCACGACGCCCTCTCCACACTCATCTCCTGGGACCGGCGTGCGGCGCTCGATCGGCTGGCGCCCACCCATCTCGAGGTGCCAAGCGGGTCACGCATTGCTGTGAACTACAGTAGCCCCGACGCGCCGGTGCTGGCTGTGAAGCTGCAGGAAGTCTTTGGGTGGACGAGCACGCCCATGCTGCTCGACGGGCGCGTGCCGGTCACGCTGCACTTGCTTTCACCCGCGCAACGCCCGGTGCAGGTCACGCGCGACCTCGCCGGCTTCTGGCGCACGGGCTACTTCGAGGTGCGCAAGGATCTGCGGGGACGCTATCCGCGTCACCCCTGGCCGGATGATCCACTGACCGCAGAGGCCACGCGGCGCGCCAAGCCGCGTGGCACCTGAGACCGAACGAGCCGCTTACGCCAGTGCCGCCGGCAACTCGGCCACGAACTGTCGCATCTCGTCTGGCGTCCCGATGGAAACACGGCACCAGTCCGTGTACGGCGGAAACGCGCGTCCAATGAGAAAGCCCTTGCCCTCGAAGTGACGCTGGAGTTGCTGCACCGGCTTGCCACTCTGGAAGAACACGAAGTTGGTTTGCGACGGCGCCGCCTTCTTGCCCAGTCGCGCCAGCGTGTCGAGTAGCAGCTTGCGTCCCTCGGCGTTCTTCTGCTTCACAAACGTCTGATACTCCACGTCGAGCAGGGACGCGTTGGCGGCGTGCAGGCCAAACACGTTCGCGTCGCCGGTGACGTACTGCTGCAGACGCGCAATGATGTCAGGACGCGCGACGGCAAAACCCACACGCAGTCCTGCCAGGCCGTGAATCTTGCTGGCGGTGCGCGACACGATCACCTGTTCGCCCTTGAGCACCAGATCCACCATGCTCCGGTGTCCCGGCACATCGACGAAATCGAAGTAGGCTTCGTCCACGATGACCGGTGTGCGCCGCGCCACATTGGACACGAACTCACGCAAGGCCTTGTCGTCGGCAAGGTTCGACGTGGGGTTGTTGGGGTTGCACACAAACACGAGCTTCGTGCCGCTGCCGATCTTCGCGTCCATCGTGTAGAGATCGTGATCGAGATGCTGATCGAGCGGCACCTTGTGCACGGTGGCGCGCAGGGTCTCGCCCCAGCGCGGCAGGTCTTCGAACGTGGGCCAGGGCGCCACGATCTCGCCGCCCTCGAGCGCATAGGCCATGGCCAGAATGCCCAGCACCTCGCTCGAGCCCTGCGTGACCAGCACATGATCCTCGGGCACCCCCACATGCTGCGCGAACGTGCGGCGAATCTCCTGACGAATGGGTGGCATGTACCAGGTGTGCTGCGCCCAGGAGCCCATGAGCGCGTCCTTGGCCTTGGGTGACATGCCGAAGGGGTTCTCGTTGAACGAGAGGCGAATGGGGCCGGCGGCGCGACGCGCGGTGGTGGCATCGCGCTCGAGCTGCGCCAGCATGTCCGGGTACGACACGTTTCCCAGCACCCGCGCCATGTCGGCGGCGGGCAGCAACCCGGGCAATGCGGCGGTGGCGCCAAGACCGAGACCGGTGGTGCGCAGCCACGCGCGGCGGGAGAGTGCGGACATGTGAGCCTCGACGGGCGGTGGAAGGGAGGGGGCAGGCAAGGTCGCGCCGTAGTCTTGATTCTGCGTCGGCCCACACGAAATGGCGACTATCTTGCGCCATGACTCCTGGCCGCTGGCTGCTGACGCTGCTTTCGTTTGCCCTGATGCTGGGCGCGTCGGCCTGGGTGGTGTGGCCCCACTGGCCAGCGGATGGCATGCCGTGGCTGGCCTGGCCGGTGCACGCGGTGGCCTTGGCAACAGTCACCGCGGAACTGCTGACTCGCGCGTTCAAGATCCAGGCTTCGGCCCGCGCCTGCGGAATCGCGCTGCGTTTCATCACCGCGCTCCGGGTGTGTCTGGCGGGAGATTTTGCCGCCGCCATTACGCCAGCGCGATCGGGTGCGGAGCCGGCCCGCTATCTGGTGCTCGCGGAAAGCGGCACGGGTCCGGCCGAGCGGGTGCTGGTGCTCTTTCTCGAACTCTTTCTCGAGATGTGGAGTTTGCTGCTGGTGTGTTCGGTGCTCGCGGTCGTGTTTCACGGCCGCGGGGCGTCGGCGGCCGGCCTGGCTGCGCTGGTGGGTGGCTACAGCACGCTGGTATTGACGCTGGGCGCGGTGGGTTGGGTACTGTCACAACACCACGCGCGCGGACCGGTACCGGACTGGGCGGCGGCGTTTCGGGTGTCGCCCGGCGGCTGGCGCGCGGTACAGCGGCTGCTTCGTGGACTGCGCCGTTCGGTGTTGGCCCTCCGGCACGCGCATCCGGGGCACATGGCGCTGGCCCTGGGTGGGTCGGTGCTGCACGTGCTGGGCAAGGTGGCCACGCTACCGCTTCTGGTGTTCCTGTCGGCGCCGGACTTTCCGGTCACCCTTGAGAACCTGGCGCCGCTGGTCTTATGGCCCTTGGCGTTGTTTTACGGCGGAGTAGTGGTACCGGCGCCGGGGGGTGGCGGATTCATCGAGGGGGCGTTCGCGACGGTGCTGCGGGACGCCATTCCCTCGGCCGTGTTTGTGTCGTCGCTGCTCTGGTGGCGGTTCTACACGTTCTATCTGTACGTGCTGGTGGGCGGTCTCACAGCCGGCAGCGTCGTTGTGCGTTCGCTCAAATCAGGTCACAATCAGGACAGTTAAGGAACACGTGGGGAACACTCAGGGCACTTTGCACGATACGCCAGCTGCCACCCGTTTTCAGCTGATCGCCGGATTCCTCATCATTTACGTGGTGTGGGGCTCGACCTATCTGGCCATAAAGTGGGGGGTGGAAACAATTCCACCATTCTTTATGGGTGCCCTGCGCTTCCTGGTAGCTGGTGCGGCCCTGTATGGGTGGAACCGTTTGCGAGGGGCCGCAGCGCCCACGCGGGCGCAGTGGCGGGACGCCGCCATCGTGGGCGGCCTCCTGCTCTTTGTCGGCAACGGAGCCGTGTCCTGGGCCAGCCGGCGCGTCAGTTCGGGTCTGGCCTCAGTCCTGGTGGCCACGGTTCCGTTGTGGCTGGTGCTCTGCGAAGCCTGGCAGGGCAAGCGCCCGCGCGTCGCCCAACTGGCTGGTGTGGTGGTGGGCCTCGTGGGTGTGGGGCTGCTGGTCATGCCGACCGGCAGCGCGGGGCTCACGGCCGTCGATCCAATCGGCGCCGTGGTGCTCACCATGGGCTCGCTGTCCTGGACCATTGGTTCGCTCTATTCCCGCACGGCGCAGCAGGCCAAGCCGGCCTCCATGGCCATTGCCATGCAGATGCTCACCGGGGGCGCGCTGCTGATCGTGCTGTCGCTGGCGCTGGGTGACTGGCAGCGGGTCAGTTTCGATACGGTGTCGACTCGCTCCGCACTATCGCTACTCTATCTCGTCATCTTCGGATCACTTGTAGGTTTCTCCACCTACATGTGGCTGCTCAAGGTAGCCAGCCCCACCGCCGTCGGGACCTATGCCTATGTCAATCCGGTGGTGGCCGTGCTGCTGGGCGTGGCGCTCGGCGGTGAACGCCTGCCCGCCTCGGCCTGGGTAGCCATGTCCGTCATTGTGGGGGGCGTGGCGCTGGTGAGCCTCGTGGATAGCCGCCGAAATGCCCGCAAGGTCACGGCCTGACCTGGTGATACAGACTGACACGCCGGCAGTGGTCTGAATCCCGCCGCTGCGCTCCGCGTACGGATCACTAACCCTCACGTATGGAGTCGGTTCGGTGCGCACCCACATCAAGGTCGTCGGCCTCGTCAATCTGCTCTACAGCGCCATTGGTCTCCTGATGGCGGCCGGTGCCCTGTTTGGCGGCCTCTTCAGCTCGCTCGCCACGCTCAACCCCGTGGTCATGGTGGTGGGCACGGTCACCAGCGCGGTCGTCGCGGTAATCATCGGAGTCATCAGTCTCTTCGGGCTGCTGGCTGGTCTGGCCCTGCTCAACCACCAGAATTGGGCGCGGTGGGTCATCCTGTTTGTTTCGGTGCTGCGCCTGTTCCGCTGGCCCTTCGGTACGCTGTTCGGCGGCTACAGCATCTGGGTGCTGACGCACCGGGAAACGCGGGACATCTTCGCGGCCAACAGTCGGTAACGGAATCCGCGGGTCCCCAGGCTCTGGCGGCCCTGCGTGGCGGACGGCAATGTCTCCACATGGCCACCCCGCCGCCTGATTCGCTGACCACCAGGTTGCCCCGAGTGGGCAATGCACCCGTCCCGCCTCCGACCACGTCGGATGGCGGGATTTGTGCTGCCGGGGGGCCATTCCTCTCCAATGCTGAGCGACAGGCGCTCGACGTGCTGGCAGGGGCCGTTCTGCGCGGCGCGCCCGCGGCTGGCACGGCGCTCCCAGGTGTTGCCGAGCGAGTAGACGCACGACTCCACACGCTGCCTGAGGACAAGCGTCGTCAGGTCGGACAGGCCATCCGTTTGCTGGCGTCTCCAATGGGCGGCCTGCTGGCCGGCCAGAGACCCGTGGCGTTCGCCGCGCTGGCCCCGGAGGCGCAGGCGGAGCGGCTGGGCCGCTGGGTCGAGTCGCCCATCGGTGTGGTGCGCTCGGCGGTGCAGACGCTGCGGCGCCTGGTGATGGCGGTGCACTACGCCGACCCGGTGGTGTCACGGGCCATCGGATATGCGGGGCCCGAAGCGTCGCCTCGGGAGTTGGTTGACGTTGGCACGCCACGTGCCGGCGAGCGTGGCGCATGGAGTGCCATGCCGGAGCGCTTCGACGTGGACCCGTCCACGCCCACGGGCCGCGTCGCCGCTGATGTCGTGGTGATTGGCACCGGCGCGGGCGGCGCGGTGGCGGCGGCGCGGCTGGCCGAGGCGGGCTATCGGGTGGTCATGCTCGAGGCGGGGGCCTGGCACCGTCGCGAGGATTTTGACGACAACGAAGCGCGGCAGATCGAGCGGCTGTATGCAGACGGCGGCCTGCGCACGACGGACGATGCAGCCATTGCACTCGTGCAGGGCGAGGCAGTCGGCGGATCGACGCTGGTCAACTGGATGATCATGCTGCGCACGCCGGAATTCGTGCTGGCTGAGTGGGCGTCGCATCACGGTATCACCGGCATGAGTCCGTCGGACATGGCACCGGTTTTTGCACGCATCGAGCGTGAGGTGCATGCGAGTCTGGTGCCGGATGCCGCGCATTCGGTCAACAACGCAAAATTGCTGGCGGGCGCACAGGCGCTGGGCTGGCGGGCGCGCGCCGGACAACTGAATGTGGTTGGCTGCCAGCGCTGCGGCTGCTGTGGCATCGGGTGTCGCCATGGCGCCAAACAATCGGCAGACGTCACGTATGTCCCGCGCGCGCTCGCCGCCGGCGCCACTCTCTTCACGTCTTCGCGGGCACTGCGTATCGAAGTGCTCGAGCGCGATCCCGGCCTCAACCAGCAGGGCACGCCACCACTCAAGCGTGTGGTGGCCACACGCCGTCACGCCAATGGGCGGGTGAGCACGCTGCATGTGGAGGCGCCACTCGTGGTGTGCGCGGCCGGCGCCATCGAAACACCGGTGCTGTTGCAGCAGTCCGGCCTGGGCGGTGATGCCGTGGGGCAGTGGCTGCGTCTCCATCCCACCACGGCAGTCTACGCGCACTACGACGAGGAAGTCGTGGCCAGCGCGGGCATTCCCCTCAGCACCGTGTGCGACGAATTCCTGCAGTGGCAGCAGACGGACTACGGCTTCTGGATTGAGACGCCGCCCATGTTGCCCAGCTTCACGGCGGCGGCTCTGCCCGATTTCGGTGAAGCGCATGCCCGCTGCATGGCGCGCTACCGAAACCTTGGGGTAACCATCGGGCTCACCCGCGATGGTGCCGCCCGTGCGCAATCAAGCGGCCAGGTGTCGGTTACCAGACGCGGCACGCGGTCCATTCGGTATCGTCTGAGCCGCGAAGATGCCGCGCGCGTGTCGGCGTCCATCCAGGCCATGGCCCGATTGCATCTCGCGGCCGGCGCCCGGGAAGTGGGCAGCATGCACAGCGTGCCGCGCGTCGTGCGCCACGAGCGGGACCTTGGCGCACTTGCAGGGGGCATACACCCCAACGGGCTCGCCCTCTTTTCGGCGCATGTCAACGGAACCTGCCGCATGGGAACGGCGCGTCACACCTCGGCCACGACCCCGGATGGAGAGCGACATGGGGTGCGCGGTGTGTACATTACCGATGGTTCCGTGCTGCCAACGGCGCTCGGGGTCAATCCACAGGAAACGATCATGGCCGTGGCGTCGGTGCTGGCCGAACGTGTGGCCGCGCGCCACGCCGGCCTGTTGCGCGCCTGACTCCTCCACTCGCACTCCCGGGCCCATGAGCAAGGGTGACAAGAAACGCCGCCGAGCGCTGGACGCCTACGGGGCACTGCAACGTGTGGCGACCCTCTCGGCCTCGCATGTCGAGGTGGCGACCCACGCGTTTGGCCTCTCGGCTTCGCAATTCGGCGTGCTGGAGACGCTGCAACAGCGTGGGCCGGTGCACCAGCAGGAGCTGGCCGAGGCACTCGCGCGCAGCAAGGCACAAATGACGGCCATCATCGACGCGCTCGAAGGCCGTGGCCTCGTGCGTCGCGAACGTCATGCGGTCGATCGTCGTTTCATCACCGTGTATCTCACGGAGGCCGGCCACGTGCTGCTGGCTGACGTCGGCCCCGTGCGTACCGAGGCCATTGTGAGCCTCATGCGCGAGTTGAGCGGGGAGCAGAAAACCCGCCTCACGCGTCTGTGTCGTCGCCTCATTCGTGTGCTCGATCCCGGCAGTGATGATGCGGCCGATGCCGATCGGGACACGGAAGACGCCGAGTCGCACAGTGATGTCGACGCGCCGACCGCTCCGCACACGTCCGCCAGCACTGCCGAGGCCGAGCACGTAGCCTGAGCAGCGCCCTGGGCAGTATCCCCGCCTGATTCTTTCTTCGTTTCGACCTCTCCCACCTCGCATGGCCGGCCGCCACTTCCTGCAGATTCCCGGGCCAACGCCCGTCCCCGACCGTCTCCAGCGGGCGATGCATCGCCAGATGGAAGACCATCGGTCTTCGACCTTTCCGGCCTTCACGCGCTCCATTCTGTCACGACTGCCGCAGGTCGTGCATCAGACGCGAGGCGAGGCGTTCGTGTTTCCCGCCACCGGCTCCGCCATGTGGGAAGCGGCACTGGTCAACACCATCAATCCGGGCAGCCGACTGCTGGCGCCGCGCTTCGGCCAGTTCTCGCATCTGTTCATCCAGACGGCCCGCAACCTGGGCTACCAGGTGGATGTGCTCGAGGAGCCGTGGGGAGAGGCGGCTGATCCGTCGCGCATTGAGGCGGCGCTCGTGGCCGATCGCGCGCACGAGATACAGGCCGTGCTGCTGGTGCACAACGAGACGGCCACAGGCGTGACCTGCGATGTGGCAGCGGTGCGCGCGGCCATGGATCGCGCGGGGCATCCGGCGTTGCTACTGGTGGATGGCGTGAGTTCCATTGCCAGTCTCGACTTCCAGTTCGACGGCTGGGGTGTGGACGCGGCCATCACCGGCTCGCAGAAGGGCTTCATGTTGCCGGCCGGTCTGGGCATTCTGTACTTGAGCGAGAAGGCCCTCGCGCGTGTTGATCAGTGCACCATGCCGCGTGCGTACTTCGATGTGCGCGCCATGCGCGCCAACAACGCGCAGGGCTACTTCCCGAGCACGCCGGCGCTGTCGCTGCTCTACGGACTCGATGAGGCGCTCACCATGCTACTCGACGAAGGCATGGCCAACGTGGCGGCGCGGCATGCGCGGCTCGCGTCGGGTGTGCGTGCGGCCGTGCATGCGTGGGGGCTGCGTGCTTGTGCCAAACGTCCGGAGATTGCCAGCAACTCGCTCACGGCGGTGCTGGTGCCCGACGGTCATGACGCGCGGCGGGTCATAGACTTCGCGTTCACGCGCTATGACATCGCATTGGGTTCGGGACTCGCAGAGCTGGCGGGCAAGGTGTTTCGCATTGGTCATCTGGGCGACATGAACGCGCTCACGCTGGCCGGGGCGCTGGCGGGCGTGGAAATGGCGCTCTGCGACGCGGGCATCGAGGTGCCGCTCGGCAAGGGTGTAGGTGCCGCGCTGGCCGAGTGGCGGGTGCAGGCATGAGTGCGGACACTCGCTCGCTGCGTGTGGTCGTCACACGCAAGATGCCGGAAGCCGTGGAAGCAGCGGTGGCGGCGCGTTACGACGCGCTGTTCAATCGCACCGACATTGCGCTCACGGCCGAACAGATGGCGCAGGTACTGCAGCAGGCCGACGTGGTCATCACCACCGTTACCGACAAGTGGCATCCCGGTATTTTCGACACGACCAGCATTCGCACGAAGCTGCTGGCAAACGTCGGTGTTGGGGTCAATCACATCGCCCTCGAGTCGGCGCGGCGTGCGGGCATCACGGTCACCAACACGCCTGACGTGGTCACCGATGACACGGCCGACGTGGCCATTGCGCTCATCCTCATGACCATGCGTCGCCTTGGCGAAGGCGAGCGGCATCTGCGCAGCGGCGCGTGGAGCGGACTGCGTCCCACGTTCATGCTGGGGCGCACGCTGCGGGGCAAGACGCTGGGCATTGTAGGGTACGGTCGCATTGGCCGCGCGGTGGCGCGCGTGGCGCACGAGGCCTTTGGCATGCACATCCTGTGGCACGCCCCACGTGATCCGCGCATTGACGATCCGGCCACGGCGGGTCCGGCCAGTGCCGAGCGTGCGGCGACGCTGCAGGACCTGCTGCAGCGCAGCGATGTGGTGTCGCTGCATTGTCCCGCCACACCGGAGACCCGGCATCTCATGAACGCCGAGACTCTGGCCATGATGCCGCCGCACGCGTTTCTGGTGAACACAGCGCGTGGTGACGTGGTGCACGAGGCGGCACTGGTGACCGCGCTCAAGGAGCAGCAGATCGCGGGCGCCGGGCTCGATGTGTACGAGTTCGAACCCAGCGTCACGGCGGAACTCAAGGACATGGAGCAGGTCGTGCTGCTGCCGCATCTGGGCAGCGCCACCATCGAGACGCGAACCAACATGGGCATGCGCGCGCTGGCCAACGTGGAGGCGTTTGTGCGAGGCGAGCGGCCCGGCGATCTGGTGGGCTGAGTCGCTTCTCCACGCCGGACGTTGTCAGGCCGCGCGCGGCAACACCCCGTGCAATGCCTGGACGTCGTGCACCACCCGGCCATAGTCGGCAAAGAGCGTGTCCCAGACCGAGGGCCAGTCGCGGCGCTGCGCTTCGCGCAGCCCAGCGGCGGCCAGTGCTGCGCACCGCGGCGCATCGTGCATGAGCGTGTGCACGGCGGCCCGCAGCGCATCCGGCGACGTCACGTCTACCGGATATGCCGTGCCGTTGTGCGCAAACTCGTACGTGGGGCCTGTGTGGTGCGACACCACACACAGCCCGGATGCCATGGCCTCGAGCACCACGTTGCCAAACGTTTCGGTGACCGAGGGAAACACGAACACATCGGACGAGGCGTAGCACTCCGCGAGCGCAACACCCTCCTGCCGGCCGGCAAACAGCACACCGGCCGGAGCGGACGCACGCAATCGCGCTTCAGCAGGTCCATCGCCCACCAGCAGAAAGCGGAGACGGTTGGGATACGCCGCCAGCAGTGGACGCATCGCCTCGATGGCCACGTCGATGCCCTTTTCGGGCGCGAGCCGACCGACGTAGCAGCAGAGCAGCGCGTCGTCCGGCACGCCCAGCGCGCGTCGACGCTCGAGTGAACGCCGCGCGGGATGGAAGCGAACCGTGTCGATGCCACGACTCCAAACGGCTGCGCCGCGAAATCCCTGCGCGCTGAGCTGATCGGCCACATGCTGCGTCGGCGCAAAGGTGGCGCGGCCGCCGTTGTGAAACCACCGCAGGAAGGGCCAGGCCACGGCATCGAGATGCTGGAGGTGATAGTGCTTGAGATACGCCGTGAAGTGCGTGTGATACGAGCTCACCAGCGGCAGACCCAGCGCGCGTGCTGCCTGGCGGCCCGAGAGACCCACGCCAAACGGCGTGGCCACATGGACGAGGTCCGGGCGAAAGTCCTGCAGCAGCGTCCGAGCTCTGGCCGTGGAGGGCGTGGCCATGTGCAACTGCGGGTAGGCCCAGAAGGGACGCGCAGGCCAGCGCACCAGCGTGTACGGCGCGTCGGACGGGTCGTCCGGCGACCCGTCATCCGCTGACCCGCCATCCGCTGACCCGTCATCCGCTGACCCGCCATCCGATGACCCGTCGTCCGGCGTGACCACCATGGTGGAAATGCCGCGCCGGTGACACTCGCCCACGAGCCGGTCGAGGGTGCGAGCCACGCCGTTGACCTGCGGCGTCCAGGTGTCGGTGAAGAGAGCCAGCCGCGTAATGGCGGACGGGACGATCTGCGTTGCGCGAGTCATGCCGTACGCTGGGGCGCCGACGTTCCACTGCGATACCGGCTTGGCCGCGTTTCTGTCCCCGTTCGGTCACGATTGCCGATCGCAGGATCGCGCGGAGGTGATTGGTCGGGCTCCAGGTGCCGGTTAGCATTCGGGATGTACCATGCTGGTTTGCCTGCGCCACAGGATCTCGCGCCGCCCGCGGCGGTGCGCGTCGGCTCGCTGCTGCACTTCCCCGCACTGCGTTCGCGATTTCTGCCGCAGCCGCACGATGTCATCGTGTGTCTGCCGCCTGACTACGAGGCCGATCCGACCCGGCACTATCCGGTGCTGTATCTGCATGACGGGCAGAACGTGTTCGACGATCTGCCGTTGTCACCGTTTGGCGTGCAGTGGGGCGTGGATACGACGGCGCGTGCGCTGATGCACGCGCAGGTCATCGAGCCGATCATTCTGGTGGCCATCGGCAACGCGGGTCGTGATCGCATTGATGAGTACACGCCCACGCGGGACAGCATGCACGACGCCGGCGGCATGGCTGATCGGTACGGCCAGATGCTCGTGTATGAGATCAAGCCGTGGGTGGATCGACAGTGGCGAACGCGTCGCGGCCCACGCGACACGGCGTTGGCCGGCAGCTCACTGGGGGGATTGCTGAGTCTGCATTTGGGCCTCACGCATTCCGCGATTTTCGGCAAGCTCGCGCTCCTGAGCCCGAGCGTGTGGTGGGATGATCGCTGGATCGTGCGGCAACTGGCGAGCTCCGACGACGGACGTCCCGATCTCCGCATCTGGCTCGACGTGGGCACGGGTGAGACGCGCATGCTCAAGGGCACGCGTCTCCTCTATCGCATGCTGCAGCGCCAGGGCTGGCGTGATGGCCACGACCTGTCATATCACGAAGCGCCGGGTGCCCTGCACGACGAACGGGCCTGGGGCGAGCGCAGCGGTTTGTTCCTGCAGTTTCTCTTTCCGGCGTTGAATGCGCCGCAGGCCATCGCGCGCGCCATGTCGTCGGGCATGCGCTGACTCCTGCGGACTCTCACGCCACGCTTTGACTACGCTTTCTCTGATCTGACCCGACGCGTTATGGATGCCAAGCCCAGTTTCTCGCCCAAGGCCCTCACCTTTCTGCGCGGCCTCGCGCGTCACAATCGCAAGGAGTGGTTCGAGGATCATCGGGGCGACTATGAGCGCGAGCTCAAAGCCCCCCTGGCGGCGCTGATCGAAGAGATGGATGTGCGGCTGGCCGAGTTTGCGCCGGAGATCGTGGGCTCGCCGAAGAAGTCGGCGTTTCGCATTCACCGCGACGTGCGCTTCAGCAAGGACAAGTCGCCCTACAAGACGCACGTGGCCTGCTGGTTCTTTCACCGCGACGTCGGCACGCGCATCGTGAGTGAAGCCGTGCATGGTGGGGCCGGCTTCTACATCCAGGTCAAGCCCGGCGAGAGCTTCTGCGGCGGAGGCATCTGGATGCCCCCGCGGCCGGCCTTGCAGAAGATCCGCGAATGTCTGGTGGACGATCTGGACGGGTTTGAAGCCATCGTGAAGGACAAGGCGTTCCGTCGGCGCTTTGGTACGTTGGACGAGGAGGGCCGGCTGACGCGGGTACCGCGGGGGTACGCGCCCGACCATCCGGCGGCGGAGTGGCTGCGCTACCCATCGTTTACCGTCGGGACGGACCTGACCGACGCGGAGGTGACCAGCAGCCGCCTGCCAGCCACGCTGGCCCGTCACTATGCGGCCCTGACGCCGTTTGTGCGCTGGCTCAACTCGGCGCTGGGACTGCCTCCGGCCACCTCGCGGCTCTAGCTTCCGGGTTCATGTCGAAGACGGTCAAGCTCACTCTGGATATCCTCATCGGCGCCGTGGCGCCGGTGCTGATTCTCAAGTACGGGACCGCGCCACTGGGTACGCTCACTGCGTACCTCACCGCGGCGCTGGTGCCCGTGGCATGGGTGCTGCTCGACCTGCTGGTCATTTCGCGGCGCTTCAACTTCATCACTACCTATGGCGGCGCGTCGGCCATCATGCGTGGTGCGCTCGCGTTCTGGTACGTGGACGGCGCGCTGTTCGCGTTCAAGGACAGCGCCAGCTATCTGCTGGCCTTCCTCGTGTTCGGACTGAGTGCGTTCTCCGCCCGACCCGTCACGCGGGCGATTGCCCTGCAGGGGCTCGACCCCGATACGCCCGATCGCGAAGCGCAGATGCATCGCCTGCTGGACGAGCCCAGCGTAGGGCAGGCCATGCGCCGCGCGGCGTTGTTCATTGGATTCACCAACCTTGCGGCGGGTGTGGTGAATTTCGTCATCAATTACCGCATGGTGCTGGCGCCATTCAACACGCCGGCGTTCAATGACCAGGTGGCCAACGTCAACGCCATCACGCGCCTTGTGCTCGTGTTGCCGGACATGCTGGCGCTGTTCTATGCGTTCAGCCTGATGTACAAGGCCATGTACGCGCTGCTGCCCGCCAGTGAGAATGCCGATCCCGATGCGGGCGAGTTCTGGACGCTGCTGGCGCGCCGCGAGGATGCCATGGCGCTGGTGCGCACGGATGAACATGGGGCACGCGCCACCACCGAAGACGGTGCGCGTGATGCGCTGCTGTCGGACACGGACGTTGGGCAACGCGCGAACAAGCAGGCGCGCGGCGAGTTCGGACTGAACTGAACCGGCCGCGCGCCGTGGGGCGTGGCCGTGCTTACTGCCGCTTCACGAGGCTGCCGAGGGCAATGCGATACTCGCGTGCCGTGGCATCGTAGGTGATACGGTACGTCGTGGGATAGTAGCCCGCCTTCTCGACCTGCGCGGACTGCGGCAGTGGCACCGTCAGGTCAGGCTTGGTCAGCAGGAACGCGCGCGTGATCATGGGTTCGTCGAAAATGAAGTGTCCATCCCACGAGCCGTGAATGAAGGTGTGCGTGAACGCCTTGTGGTTGGGCGACGTCGGGGCCTGCAGTTCCGGCGAGGCCACATCGAGCCAATGCACCCCCATGCGCGGCACGGCGCTCACCGGAGCCGGTGGCGGCGGCAGCACCATGTAGCGGGGCGGCACATAGGCCGAGGCCGGGAAGCGCGCCGCCTTGGCACCGAACTGCGGGTCGGCAGGATCGATGGCGTTCCGCTCGGCCTGCGAAATGGTGTAAAAATGGAAATCGAAGTGCGGCAGATCGTAGATGCCCGGCGGTTCGTGACCCGCGGCATTCCAGTCGAGCGTGATGAACTGGTACTGTGTGCCGTGCCCATTGGGCAGCGTGAGCAGGTACTCATGCGAGTCGGCATGATTGTGCCCGCCGCCCGGCTGGGGGGCGGCCGGGGTCGGCAGACTCTCGAGGGCGGCGGCGTCGAGCGCCACACCCACCTCCAGCGGACGGTTGCTGGCGCGCTCGTCCAGCACGACGTAGGCGCGGGCCTTGCCGGCACCCACCGTCAGTGGGGCGCCGTAGTGGCGGAATGTGCCAACGGCCTCGGCGGGCACGCGGTCGGGCCGCGAGATCGGGGTGTCTGCAGTGGGATTGTCAGAGCAGGCGGCCAGGGCGAACGGAGCCAGCGTGGCCAGGCGCAGAAGTGTCGACATCGACGTATTCTCGGCTGAGGGATTGAGCGAAAACCGCACGACCCGGCGCGGCGCGCAGGTCGCGCCATCTGGGTCAGGTGTCCACGCAGCGAGATCGGCAGGCCGGGTATTTCATGCCCGTGGCGGTTTTTCCGGCCTGACGGGGATCGTGAAATGGCGGGCGCGAGTATTTCGCTTGAACTTGTGACCGTCCGTCCCCGACCTGCGCGGCATTCGGCCGCAGGTGTCGGAGCTCGTCTTCGACCCGAGCCAACCGTTCGCCCATCCGAGTGCGTTCCATGTCCAACGGCTTCACCCCCGACCTGACCGGATACCTCAAGCGCTGGCGGGAGGGCGATGACGGCGCATTTGGCGCCATGCTCCCGCACGTGTATGAGCGCCTGCAGCAGATGGCACGAGCCCGTCTGCGGCATGAGGCGGTCGGACATACGCTCGATACGGTGGGTCTCGTGCACGAGGCCTATCTGCGCATCGCGCAGGCCGGCGGCACGGATTGGCAGGACCGTGCGCATTTCTTTGCGGTCGCGTCCACGGCCATGCGTCGTGTGCTAATCGACCACGCCAAGCAGCGGCGGGCCGAGAAACGCGGCGGTGGACGGCAGCCCATTGAGCTGGACGCTGAACGGCTGGGTGACGCCGGCGTGGTGGCTGACAATGATCCCGACACGTTGCTCAGTCTCGATGCGGCGCTGACCCGTCTGGAAGTGGAGTATCCACGTCACGCCAAGGCGGTGGAGCTCCGCTATTTTGGCGGCTTGTCCCTCGCTGAAGTGGGTGAGGCACTGGGTGTGTCGGCGCCCACGGCCATGCGCGACCTCCGCTTTGCCCAGGCATGGCTGGCGCGCGCGCTGAAGGACGAGCAGTAGCGCCGGCTGGTGCCGCCCCGCGCTATCGTGCGGGTGGCTCTCTCGCCATGTTTGGGGCGATGTCCACGACGTCCCATCCATCACCGCATGACCCCGTCGCGGCGCTGCCTGAGGTTGCGTCGCTGTTCGGTGAACTGGCCGAGCTGCCGGCCGCCGAGCGCGCCACCCGTCTGCGTGTACTCGACCTCGAAGCGCCGGATGTCGCCCGCGAACTGCGCGCGTTGCTCGACATCGACGCCGATCGCCATGATTTTCTCGGGCTGTTCACCTTTGCCCTGACCGGGGCTACGCGAGACGATGCGTCGGCGGGGGTGACACGTGGCGGCGCTACCTGGACCACACCCGAGCCGGTGGCCACACTCGCACCCTCCGTGCAGGTCGGGCCGTATCGCCTGCTGCGCGAATTGGGCCGTGGTGGGATGGGCAGCGTCTGGCTCGCCCGCGATCATCGTCTCGCGCGCGACGTGGCCCTCAAGTTTCTGCCGGGCACGGCACGCATTCACGACGAGGGCGACACCCCGAATCGCTCGACGCGCGCGTTGCAGCGCACCCGCTTTCTCGTGGAAGCCCGCGCGGCGGCGGCCATCGATCATCCGCACGTGGCCAGTGTGTATGACATCGGTGCGGATGCGGCGGGGCAGTTGTTCATTGCCATGGCCTACTGTGCGGGCGGCTCGCTCGCCCATCGCCTGCAGAGCGGCGCGCTGAGTGTGGACGACAGCGTGGAGGTGGCCACGCAGGTGGCGGCGGCACTGCATGCGGCGCATCAACAGGGTGTGGTGCATCGCGATGTGAAGCCCGCCAACGTGTTGTTCGATGCCTGGGGGCGCGTGCGCCTGGCGGACTTCGGCATTGCCAGTCTGCCCGGCCACGAGGCCACGCGCAGCGGCTCCGTGCAGGGCACGCTGGCGTATCTCGCGCCCGAACAGCTGCGGGGAGAGCGCGCCGATTCGGCCGCCGATCTCTGGGCCTTGGGCGTGACCATCTACGAGTGCCTGAGCGGACAACGTCCGTTCACCGGCGATTCGATGGCCAGTCTCATGCATGCCGTGCTGCACACGGACCCGGCACCACTGACCGATCGGGTGCCGGCAGTACCGGCCGCACTCGCGACGCTCGTGCAGCATCTGCTCGACAAGGATCCGCGTCGGCGTCCCACGTCGGCGCTTGCGGTGGAGCAGGCGTTGCGCGAAGGTCGCGCCCTTGCGGTGTCCACGCAGCGCACGTGGACGCGCTTTACGCCGCCGCCTTCTCACCTCACCACGTTTCTTGGCCGCGAGCGCGATGTCGAAGAGTTGGCCAGACTGGTGCACGCCGAGCGCCTGGTGACCGTGACCGGGGCCGGCGGCAGCGGCAAGACCCGGCTCGCGGCGGCGGTGGCCAGCCGCTGTCTGGCCACCGACCGGTTTGCCGACGGGCGCTGTGCCTGGGTGGACCTCACGGGCATCACCGACGGCGCGCTTGTCGGTACGCAGGTGGCGGCCACCCTGCGAGCGCCGGAGCGCAGCGATGGCTCACAGCTCGATATCATTCGACAGGTGATTGGACGGGAGCCGCTGCTTCTGGTGGTGGACAACTGCGAGCACGTGTTGGATGGTGTGGCCTCGCTGGTCGATGGGCTGCTGGCGGCGTGTCCGGCGGTGCATGTGCTGGCCACCAGCCGTGAAGTGCTCAATGTGGGTGGCGAGCATGCCTGGTCGACGCCAGGTCTCAACGAGACCGATGCGCGTTCGCTGTTCGCGCAGCGTGCGCGGGCCGCGCAGGCCTCGTTCGAGCTCACGCCGGATCTGCAACCGATCGTGGATGAGATCTGCGCGCGACTCGATGGCATGCCGCTGGCCATCGAGTTGGCGGCCGCGCGGGTCCGCGCCATGCCGGTGCCGGAGATCCGTGCCCGGTTGAGCGATGTCTTCCAGTTGCTCTCCTCCGGATCACGAACGGCGCTGCCACGCCAGCGCACCCTGCGTGGTACGATGGAGTGGAGTCACGATCTGCTCGAACTGCGCGACCGCATCGTACTGCGCCGGCTGTCCGTCTTCACGGGTGGCTTCCGTCTGGACTTTGCTGCATCGGTGGCGGGTGGAGCGCCGGAGAGTGACGATGCCGCGGCCGATCACTGGCCCATTCTCACGGCAGACGCGGTGCAGGAAAGCGTGCTCTCGCTGGTGGACAAGTCGCTGGTGGTGGCCTACGAGGTACGTGACATTCCGCGCTTCCGGCTGCTCGAGACCGTGCGGCAGTATGCCATGGAGCGACTGGACGAAGCCGGAGAATTGGCACTCGCGCGCGAACGCCATGCGCGCGCCTATCTGGCGCTCGCCGAAGAGATGGCGCCGAAGTTCGTGGGTGGAGAGCACACACCGGGACTGATGGCGCGCATCATTGTCGAGAACGACAACTTCCGGTCTGCCGTCAACTGGACGGTGGACGAGGTGGTTGGTCCGCCGGATCGCGCGGAGCTCGCATTGCGCTTCGCGGCGGCGCTGTTCTGGTACTGGCACTCGTCGGCGGCGTGGGTGGGCACGGCGCGCTACGGAGAGCTCAGCGACTTTACCGTTCGCGCGCTGGCTCGCGGCACGGCCTGTTCGCCATCGCTTCGCGCCGAGGCGCTGACCACACTTGGTCTGCTGGGTTTGGCGTCCGGCTCCTGGGAGAGCGCGGCGGCGGCTCTCACCGATGCGCGGCAGCTGCGCATGGACAGCCACGACGTGCTGGCGCGTGTCTGGGTGGACGCGTGGTACGCGGCGGTGTGCCTCATGCGTGGCAAGCTCGAGGAAGGCTGGCAGGTTGCCGAGCGCGCCTGGCAAACGGTGCTGCCCTATCCGCCATCCATCGTGCACACGGTCACCACGTCGTGGCGTGGTCTGCTGGCCGTGGCCCGCGGCGACATGCGCACGGCCCGCGAGATGCAGGAGATCAACTGTCGCATCGGATACGAGATCGGGCACACCACGAGCAGCGCGCACGCCGAGGCCTTCCTTGGTACGATCAATCTGCTCGAAAGACGCATCGACGAGGCAGAACAGAACTTCCGTCGCTCCTACTCCATGCACTATGAGTTGCTGGATGGTTGGGGGCTGGCGCTCGATCTCGATGGCCTGTGCGGCGTCACGGTGGCGCGTGCGCAGTTCGTGCAGACGGCGCGATTGCTGGGCGCGGTGGATGCCTGGCGCCGACGCATTGGCATTGCCATGCCGGCGTTCGCTGCACCGCTCCGCGCGCAGTATGAATCGCAGGCGCGCTCCGCACTCGGCGCTGTGACGTATGACGCGCACTACTTGGAGGGACGGGCGTTGTCGCCTGATGCCGCCATCACGGCGGTCCTCACATGACCTCCACGGACGCCCAGAGTACGCTGGCGCAGGTGGCCTCGCTGTTCGGAGAGCTGTCCGAGCTGCCCGTGCCCGCGCGCATGGCGCGCCTCGCCGCGCTCGACGCCGACGCACCACTTGTGGCGCGCGAAGTGCGCGCGTTGCTCGACATTGATGAGGGCGGTGGCGACTTCCTCGGGCTCTTCACACTGGCCCCCGGTGCACGGGCAGCCGCTGCACAATCCGATCCCGCGCTGGCGGAGGTGTACGCCACAGGTGGCGGGGCCGAGTCTACGGCTCTCACCATTGGTCCGTATCGTCTCGTGCGCGAGATCGGCCGCGGCGGCATGGGCACGGTGTGGTTGGCCCACGATGACCGGCTCGCGCGTGCCGTCGCACTCAAGTTCCTTCCGCGTGTGGACGAAGACTCCACCACGTCGGCGCGTGAGCAGCGCACGCTCATGCGATCGCGATTTCTCGTGGAAGCCCGTGCGGCGGCTTCGCTCGATCATCCGCATGTGGCCAGCGTGTACGATGTCGGCATGCACAGCGATGGTCGTCTGTTTCTGGCCATGGCCTACTGTGCCGGCGGTTCGCTGGCTCAACGGCTCGATGCGGGCGCGCTGCCGGTAGACGATGCCGTGCGCATTGCGGGACAGGTGGCCTCGGCGCTCGACGCGGCGCATCAGCGTGGCGTCGTGCATCGTGATGTGAAGCCGGCCAACGTTCTCTTCGACAGCGCCGGCAATGCGCGGCTGGCCGACTTCGGCATTGCCAGCCTGCCGGGATACGATGCCACACGCACCGGCGCGGTGCTGGGTACCCTGGCCTATCTCGCGCCGGAGCAGCTGCGCGGTGAGCGCGCCGATCATCGCGCCGACTTGTGGGCACTGGGTGTCACGCTCTTCGAAATGCTGACCGGTTCGCGGCCCTTCGCCGGTGACTCACCGGCGTCGCTCATCCATGCGGTGCTGCACACCGAGCCCTTGCCGCCGAACGGCTGGCCCGACGGCGTGACCCCCACATTGCAGGGACTGCTCATGCAGTTGCTGCACAAGCTGCCCGACGGTCGGCCCACATCCATGGCGGAGGTGGTGGCCGTACTGCGGGACGGTGAGCAGGTCAGTGGCCCGCGATTCTTTGATGTGGTGCGCGAAACCACCGCGCCGCCCATGCCACTCACCGCGCTCGTGGGGCGTGACCGCGAACAGGATGCCGTGTCGTCATTGCTGGCCGAGTCACGTCTCGTGACGCTGACCGGGGCCGGTGGCAGCGGAAAGACGCGACTCGCTGCAGCCGTTGGTGCGGCGCAGCGTGCCATCTGGGTGGATTTCTCCACGTCCGCCGACCCGTTGCACGTGCCGGCGCAGATTGCGGCCGCCATGCGCATTCCGGAGGTGCCGGGTCGTGACCGACTCGATGTGCTGGTCGATGCCATCGGCGCGCGCGACGTCCTGCTGGTGCTCGACAACTGTGAGCACCTGCTGGACGCCATTGCCGCGGCGGTGGAACGCCTGCTGCATCGCTGTGCCGGGCTGCGCATCCTGGCCACCAGTCGTGAGGCCTTGGGCATTGTTGGTGAGCGCGCCTGGCTGGTCCCGGAGCTGTCGCGCGAACATGCGCGGGAACTGTTCGTCCAGCGCGCACAACTGGCTCAGCCCGGATGGGAGTTGCAGGCCGCCGATGTGCCGGTGATCGACGAGATCTGCGCGCGCCTCGACGGGCTGCCGTTGGCCATCGAGCTGGCGGCCGCGCGCGCGCGCATGCTCTCGCCGTCGCAGATTCGCGATCGACTGGACGATGCCTTCCGGCTGCTCACCGGTGGTACGCGTACGGCGCTTCCGCGTCATCGGACGCTGCGTGGTACCATGGAGTGGAGCCACGCCCTGCTCAGTGAGCGGGAGCGTGTGCTGCTGCGGCGCCTGTCGGTGTTTGCCGGCGGCTTTACGCTGGCGGCGGCAGAAGTCGTGTGCGCCGATACAGACGACACTGAAAGCCTGACAGCTGACGAGGCGGCACTCGATGCCTCGGATATTCTGGATGCCGTGTCGTCACTGGTGGACAAGTCGCTGGTGCTGGCCCGGGCCGAGGGCGCCGGCACACGCTATCGCCTGCTCGAGACGGTGCGGCAGTACGGACTGGAGCGACTGATGGAGGCCGGTGAGCTCGATACGTACGAGTGCCGGCACGCCACCTGGGTGATGCATTTTGCCGAAGGCAACGAATGGCATCTGCAGGGCGGCGAGATCAAGCCGGGTGTCATGCACCTCATGGTGCGTGAACATGACAACATTCGTGCGGCCCTGTTGTGGGCCACGCATGGTGATCCCGAAGCCAACGATCGCGGCAACATCGGGCTCCGCACCATCTCCGTGCTGTTCTGGTATCTGCATGGTGCGGCGGGGTGGTTGGGTACGGCGCAGTATGGCGATGGCATTCGTTTCATCACGACCGCCCTGGCGCGTGACCCGCGCCGCAATCCCCGCCTCACTGCGCGCGGCTGGCTGGCGTCCGGATGTTTTGGATTGGCGAGTGGCGCATGGGAGACGGCCATCACGCACATGCGCATTGCCATTGACCAGTTTCATCAGCTCGGTGATACCTGGTACGAAGCGTGGGGCAAGGCATGGAGCGGCGCGGTGCTGCTGATGCTGGGCCGTCTTCGCGAAGCGCGCGATGTGTTGGCCGAAGCGCAGCGAATGGCCGACACCATGGCACCCAGCGTCCTGCAGAATGTCATTTATTCGTGGTCGGGACTCACGGCACGCGCACAGGGCCGCTATGAAGAGGCGCGGCGCATCCAGGAAGCCAACGTGGAGTTCGGATCCCGCGTCGGTCATGGCATTGCGCATGCTCATGCGCTGGCGTTCCTTGGCACGCTGGACCTGCTCGAGGCGCGCGTGGACGACGCGGTGGCGCACTTCCAGGAAGCATTCACCATGCATGTGCGCCTGCACGACGGCTGGGGCCTGGCGCTGGACCTCGATGGGCTGGCCGGCGTGGCCGCACTGCGCGGCGATGCATTGACGGCGGCTCGGTTGTTTGGCGCCGTGGACGCGTGGCGCGAACGCGTGGGTGTCATTCTGCCAAGCTTCGAGACCACGGACCGCGAGGCACGTCTGGTTTGGACGCGCGAGGCCCTCGGTGCGTCCTTTGCCGCGGCCTACGAAAACGGGCGGCAGCTCTCACCAGAGGCCGCCGCCCGTCTTGTCCTGTCACACCCCGTCTGATCAGCCGCCGAAGAAGCCGAAGCGGCGACCCAGTTCACCCAGATTGCCGAAGCGCTGGTTGACGATGGTGTTGTAGATCGAGCCGAAGGTGTAGCCCATGCCCACGTTGAAGTTGTAGCGGAAGTTCGTCTGCAGCTGCTGACGCTGGGTGAGAATGTCGCTCTCCGACAGCGCCGCGCCGGCAATGTAGATCTGGTCGCGCACGCGTGAGGCCGAACCGCGCACGTTGAGGCTGAAGCCGCGACCCAGACGCAGATCCACAAAGCCTGATAGCGTGATGTGGTTGCGGTTCAGGTCATGCAGGTACTGCGCGCCTTCCAGTGTGAGGTTGGTATTGCCCCACTTCTGCCGCTGATTGAGCGAGAGCAGCAGTGTGTGATTGATACGCGTCTCTTCCTCGCGATCGAAGATCGTGCGGCGGTAGTACTGGTAGTAGTTGGGGCCTACGTAATACAGTGCCGTGAGCTGACGTCGCGTCGCTTCCTGCCATGGGAAGTAGTTGTACTCGATGGCCGGGGACACGCGGGCCGAGAACTTCTGATTGAGGACTTCGCTGAAACCGGCCGAGACCTTCACGCCAGCGGTCCAGTGGTCGTTGAGCGTGCGACCGAAGAGACCATTGGTGTTGGCCGCGCGCTGCAGCACCACGACCGAGGTCGTGTCGCGCACCGCGGGATTGGTCGGGTTGTTCTGGAGGATCTTGAAGTCGCGTTCGTTGTAGCTGCCGGTGGCGCCGAGATTGATCTTCCACTTCTCGGTGGTGCGGGCGGCCGAGAGACTGGTGGAGAGGTTGGTGGTGCGCACCAGCTGCTCACCTGAGGCGTTGATGTTGCCGTCCACGCGGTAGAGCCAGAGGTTCCAGCGGTCCTTCACGGCCTTGGCGTTGAGCGACGGGGCCACAAGACCGGGCGCGAGGCCCACGCGCATGCGGGTCGCGATGGGCGTGCGCGCGATGTACGGCGCGAGACCCAACTGGAAGGTGCGCAGGAGGTCGCGGCGCACCACGTCGTCGGCGTCGTTGGGCAGCGTGGTCACCACCAGCGTGTCCGTCTTGCTGGTGTACTGCTTCTGACCCAGAAAATTGACCGTGATCTGGCGTCCGCCGTTCGCGGCATTGAGGGTGGTGAGCAGGAGATGCACGTCGCTGTCGAAGCGGTCACGCACCCAGTTCACATAGCCCATCTCCTGGACGAAGAAGGTGCGGTCACATCCGCGAACCCCACCCTGGCAATCGAGAAACACCCGCAGGGACTGCTGCAGCAGACTGTCCGGAAGCACCTCGACGGCGGGGGCGCCTGGTCGCCCGCCCGGCCCAGCCGGCCGTCCGGCAGCCGCAGGTCCAGCTGGCGGGCCACCCGGCGGACCGGCCGGCTGGGCCAGCATGGCATTGGGAGCGAAGGCAAGCAGGCCCCCGACAAAGAGGACCGAATATGAAAACGCATGCGGGAGATGATCAGGAATGGAGGGGTGACCGGTTCACGGCGTCCGGGGCACGTGTGAAACAGGATCCGGACGTGCACATACGCATGAGTGCATGGGACCGTTTGCGAGTTTCCGACACCCACTGACGAATTCGGTCTATTTCCTGTTAAATACTGGATATCCACAATGTGGAACGGGCGGTGTGCCTCCTCAGAGACCCACCGCCCGTGCAGAGCCGGCCAACCCGACCAGCGCCAACCCGACCAGCGCCTAGCGGCGCTTTGTCGACTCGACCTTTGGTGGCGCCGCCACAAACTCGATCCGGTCGTTCTTGCCGAACTGGATGGCCAGCCCAGCCGCCCGGGTCAGCGCGTCCGTGGCTTCACCCCTCGAGGTGAGTGGGATGCGCATCGTGACCGGTCGGTCGAGCAGGCTGCTGTCGGCAATGACGGCGTTCATGCCGTACCAGCGTACGAGCTCGGGCACGACGAGGCGCAGTGGCGTGCCGCTGAACACGATGCTGTCTCGCGTCCACGCCAGCGCGACGTCACGCGCGCCCACGTCCAGCGGCGTGATGACGCCCGCTTCGGTGAAGCGCACCGCCTGTCCCGCCTCCACTCGGTGCGTGCTCCCGTTGGCACGGTGCCGAATCTCCACGGCGCCCTCGGCTACAGCCAGTGCACTACCGTCCTCACCCGGGAAGTGACGCACGCTGAACACCGTACCCTGCGCGGTCAACGTGAGCGCCCCGGCGCGTACCGCAAATGGCAACCCACGCGCGTGCGATGCCGCCGGTGTTGGCGTGAAGGTGGCGGTGCCCTCGAGACTGATGGTGCGAAGCGTATTGCCAAAGGCCGCCGGGACACGAAGTCGCGTGTCCGACCCCAGCATGGCCCGCGTGCCGTCCCGCAACGTGAGCGCTCCACGCTGGCCGTTGCCCGAGGACAGCACCTGCGCATCCGTGCTGCTCAGCGCCGCATCCAGCGCTGACTCGCGACTCATTCCGTCGAGCAGGCGCTGTCCGAAATAGAGAACCACAGCGGCCGCGACCACGAGCCCGGCATAGAGCAACCAGCGCGGACGATCCACCACACGCTCGACGTGCTCGCGGGCATGCAGCCGCTGGGCCTCACGCGCCTCCCGCACCGCCGCTTCATGATCAACGGGAGTGTGCAGCGCGTCCATGAGCGCTCGCACCGCGCTGTCCACATCAGGCACTGTGAGGTGAGACGATGAGGCGGTGCCAGGTCGATGATGCAGCGCGGCGTGCTTGCGCTGTTGCGCATGGACCTCCTGCCTCACCGCTTCCTCGAGGAACGCGGATACGGCCAACGGACTTTCAAAGCGTTCCCGCGCGGCCCAGGTGTCGAGCATTGCGGCATGCGCAATCTTGCCGCGATACGCGGCGAGATCGGAGCCCAGCGACTCCTTGGCCATGGCCAGCAGGCCGTCGTACTCCTGCCGGTACAGCGCAATCAGCGCGTTTTCGTCGCCATGCGCGAATCGATCGACCAGCGCGGCGTCAGGGAGTGGGAGCACAACCGCCATGGAACCCTCCATGCCGCCACGCGGGCGGCCGCACGGTGCACACCAGCGAGATCCGCAGGCACGAGATCCCGCTTTCCTTTGACACTGCGACGCGGTCCATGGATGCGCAAACGGGTTTCCCTGACATGCTCATGCGTTCTGTCTCATGAGCCACGGATCAGATCGGCGACTTCGGGAGAACTTCGCGGTATGTGCCACCTCATGAATTGCGACCACACGTTGACCAGCTTGTGACAAGCCGTGGGGGATTCCGTCACACGGCCCGGCGTACGTCACGCGTGCACGGCATTCCCCGTGCCCCCTTCACGTCGAACATCAGGTCAACCGATGCGCTCCACCTTCCTTCGCACGTCGCTCCTCACCGCCATGAGCGGGCTGACGCTGGCCGCTTGCGGCGACGACAACGACAGCCTGGCCACGCCGACGCCGGCACCGACGCCGGTAGCCCTCAAGAATCAGTCGGTCACGCCGGCGCTGCTCAAGTCGCTCGTGCCGGGCGTGGAGATCTACAGCCTCATCAGCTCAGACGACCAGCTCGCCGGTTCGCCTTCGTTCGTGTTTGGCGGTTCGGCCGACGGTACGGGCTTCATGCGCAACAGCGACGGCTCGTTCACCGCACTGGTGAATCACGAAGACAACTTCGCGGTATCGCGCATTCGCTTCGACAAGGATCTCAAGCCCATCAGTGGCGACTACGTGGTGAACTCCACCGCTGGTCGCTACCGTCTCTGCTCGGCTACACTCGCCACCGTGGAAGAGCACGGCTTCAGCGCGTTCATCACCGCCGGCGAAAGCAGCGAAGAGTCGGAAATCCTTGCGGTTGATCCGTCGGGCCCGGCCAATACGCCCAAGTACCTCTCGGCCTTCGGTCGCTTCAACACCGAGAACGCCGTGCCGCTGCCCAAGGTGGCGTATCCGAACCGTACGGTCGTGCTGATCGGTGATGATGACTCGGGCGCCGAAGGTGGCCAGGTGGCCATGTATCTCTCGAACACCGTGGGAGATCTCGACAACGGCAACCTGTACGTGCTCGCGCGCACCGACAACAACACGCGTGAGCGCGACATGGTGGTGGGGCAGTCCTATCCGGTGCAGTTCCGTCAGATCCAGAACCAGAAGACGCTCACGGGTCGTCAGATCAATCAGGCCGGCGCGACGCTCAACGCCATTCGCTTTGCGCGCGTCGAAGACGTGGACTACCGCAAGGGCTCAGCGGAGAACAACCGCGAGATCTACTTCGTGGCCACGGGACAGAACAACACCGGCGTGAACGCAGACTACAGCCGTACCAAGTACGGCCGCGCGTATCGTTTGCGGCTGGACCCCGCGAATCCGCTGCAGGGCACCCTGGAGGTGATTGCGGACGGGGATGACAAGTCGCCAACCAACGCTGCGCGTCTCTTCCAGAACCTCGACAACGTGTACGTGGGCCAGAACTACGTCTACCTGCAGGAAGACGACAATGGCTACGGTGATGAGACGCACGACGCGTACATCTACCAGTACAACATCGCCACGCGTGAACTCAAGCCGGTGCTCGAGCTCGACCATCGACGCACGCAGGCCGACGCCGCGCTCTACAACGCGGTAAACGCCCGTCCCGCTGGCAAGGCGGGCTGGGAGTATGGTGCGATGATCGACGTGTCGTCGCAGCTTGGTCAGGACAACACCTTCATCGTGGCGCTGCAGCCGCACTCCTGGCGCGCCGACAAGTACCGCGGCGTGGATGGTGGTACGCTGCGTCCGAATGAAAATCAGGCCAGCATGCTCGTCGTCGTGAAGGGCCTGCCGCGCTGATCCAGGAGTCCTGAACCTGTACGCCGACCCGAGGCACAGCGCCCCGGGCCGGCGTCGTTCCCGAACATATGAAGACGCTTCGTCAAACATCGCCGCTGATCGCGGCGCTCCTGATCGCCAGCTGCGCGACACCGTCTCCCGACACTACGTCGGCCACCGACGCCGAGTTCGCACGTGCCACGCAGGTGGTGGGTATCTGGCGCACGCACCTCGACACGCTTGCACTGAGCGTGGCGCGGCTCGACTCTGCTGCGCAGGCTCTGCGCACCCCGGACGACGTTCCTGAGGCGCGTGCCGCGTTTGTCGAAGCCCGTCGTGCCTTCAAGCTGGTTGAAGTGGGCCTTGAGTACTACATGCCGTCCACGGCCAAGGAGATGAACGGGCCCGCGCTCCCTGAAGTGGAGGACGAAGAAGGACCCGAGGCGGTGTTTCCGCCCAAGGGATTTCAGGTCATTGAAGAGGTACTCTATGGCGACGACCCGGTGGCAGAACGTGAAGAGCTCATCACCGAGACTTCCACGCTGCGTCCGCTCGTGACGCGCGCACAAACCATGATGGCCGCGCAGCAAGCCACCGACGCGCATGTGTGGGATGCGGTCAAACTTGAGCTGGCGCGCATTGCCACGCTCGGTGTGGCGGGCTTCGATTCCCCGGCGGCAGGACTTGGCTTGTCCGAGGCGGATATGGCACTCGAGGGTGTGGTGCGCACGCTCGCGCCATATCGCAGTCGCGATAGCATCTGGGCGCATCTCGACTCGCTGCTGACTGACTCTCGTCGCATGCTCATGGCCACATCAGACCGGGATGCGTTCGACCACTTCACCTTTCTCGCGCAGCGCCTGGTGCCGCTGGGTCATGCGGTGCAACGCACACGACTTGCACTCAACATTGCGGTGCCAGCCGAGCGGCGGGCCTTTGCCATGGACGCGGCCACGGTGTTCGACAGCGCCGCGTTTGACGTGCTGGGTTTCGCGCCGCTCGATGCCGTTGCGGCAACACCCGAGCAGGTCGATCTGGGGGCGCAACTGTTTCGCGATACACGACTCTCCGGAAATGGCACCCGTTCGTGCAGCTCATGTCATCTGCCGGGCAAGGCCTTTGCCGATGGGCTGGTGTCCAATCAGGCGCGCGGTGGTGCGCCGCTTGCCCGCAACACACCCACGGTCATCAACAGCGGACTGCAGTTGGGCTCGTTCGCTGATCTGCGCACGACGTTTCTGGAAGATCAGGTGACTGACGTGATCGAGAGCGTGGATGAGTTGCACGGCAATCTCGGTACGATTGCCACGCGCCTCGCGGCCGATAGCACGCTGGCGGCCACGTTTCGAGCCGCGTTCGCCAGTAACCCTGCGCATGGCGTGTCTGTCGTCACGGCAGCTCGTATCCGCACGACGCTGGCAGCGTACCAGCGCAGCCTGTCGCGCCTCAACTCGCCGGTGGATCGTGCCCTGCGCGGTGAGGTGGACGCGCTGTCTGACGAGGAACGGCTGGGCTTCAACGTCTTCGTGGGCAAGGGCAAGTGTGCCACCTGTCACTTCCTGCCGCTCACCAATGGCACGGTGCCGCCCATGTATCAGAAGTCGGAGGTCGAAGTGCTGGGTGTTCCGTCTCGTGCGGTAGCAGCCAACGCCAAGGTTGATGCCGATGTCGGACGCTATCGCCTCACGCGCGCCGATCCGCACCGGTATGCCTTTCGCACGCCGTCCATTCGCAACGTGGCTCTCACCGCGCCGTACATGCACAACGGCGTATATCGCACGCTGGAAGAGGTCGTGGAGTTCTACGATCGCGGCGGCGGCGCGGGCATTGGCATCGCGCTTGACAACCAGACACTGCCTCCGGACAAGCTCAGGCTCACGCCACAGGAGAAGCGGGCACTGGTGACCTTCATGCGCGCGCTCACCGATATCGCGGGCACTTCGGCGCACTGAGCGGACGGCTGCCCGCCGTGCAGCGTGACCAGATCCTGCTGGCTAGATTGCCGGCATGGGTCTTTGTTCCTGCACTGAGCAACACGATGGCCGCCGCGTGGTACTCACCGGCGGCCCCGGCGCCGGCAAGTCTGCCGTGCTCGAACTCGCGCGCCTGTTCTTCTGCGACCATGTACGCCGACTGCCCGAGGCGGCCGGCATCGTGTTTGGCGGAAACTTCCCACGCAACGGTCGGGTGGATATCCGCCGAGCCGGCCAGCGCGCCATTTATCATGTGCAGCGCGAGCTAGAGGCCACCGTGCTTGTCGAAAACGCGGCCACGGTAGTCTGCGACCGCGGTACCCTGGACGGTGCCGTGTACTGGCTTGGCGAAGGTTCGCTGTGGGAAGAAGTGGGCAGCACTCGTGAAGAAGAGCTCGCGCGCTACTACGCGGTCATTCATCTGCGCACGCCCGCAGCGTCCGACTACAATCACGACAATCCGCTGCGCATTGAATCGCATGATGAAGCCCAGCAGATCGACCAGCGCATCAAGGAGGTCTGGGCCGGGCATCCGCGATACGTGGAAGTGCCAGCCACCGAGGATTTCCTCGCCAAGGCCGCACATGCACTCGCTCATCTGCGGGACTTCATGCCCGAGTGCTGTCGGGTTCGCAACGAGGCACGGCTGCGCTCGCTGGCGGTCTTTCAGTAGCAGAGCTCGTTGTCGGATGGTCGCGTACAGCGCCAATACCTGACGTCGTGTGGGGAAATGCCGCATGGCGCCGTGCGAACCAGCGTGGCACCATGAAGCATCCCCCGCACCCGACCTTGAGGTCAGGAGGCTGCCATGCCCGCATCACGCACCGCCGAAGATCTTCGCACCACCTACGAGGCCACGCGCGCCCCACTCGGCCCGCTACTCGTAGCCACCGATACCTCCACCGCGTCCGACGCGGCATTTCGTCTGGCGGACGCGATGAGTCGGCAGACGGGCGCGGCCGTGCAGGTGGTAAGCGCCGTGCCACCCAACGCCCTGCCAACCTACGGCTTCGAGGCGGTGGCCTTTCCTGGTCTGCCGGCCGAAGCACTCATGGCCGATCGTCGCACGGCGGTGGTGGCGCAGCTGGGGCACTCCGGGCCGGAGGACTGGGACTGGCCCATCACCGTGCGCGTCGGGGAGCCAGCCCGGGAGATCTCCGCGCTGGCACGCGCGCACGAAGCACGGCTGGTACTGGTGGGGCGCGGCAAGCATCCGCTCGTCGAGCGACTCTTCAGTGGCGAAACCGTGTTGCGACTTCTGCAGCAGGGCGACACGCCCGTGTTTGCGGTCGATGCGCGTCTAGAGCGCTTGCCACAGCGCGTCGTCATCGCCACGGACTTCAGCGTGTTCAGCATTTACGCAGCCCAGGTGGCGCTCGACTTTGTGGCTCCGCACGCGAGCATTGAGTTGGTGCATATCGCGCCGCGCCTAAGCGACACCGGTGCGGCCGTGAAAGACTTCGTGGCAGAGTACCGCGAGCAGGCGGCCGCCAGCTTTGCGGCGCTGCTCGATCGCATTCGTCGGCCCGGGCTGTCGTTTACCACGACCGTACTCGAAGGTCATGTCGGCAATACCCTCGTGGCTCATCTGCATGCGCAGCCGGCCGATGTTGTCGTCACGGCCACTCACGGCTACGGCTTCATGCGCCGCATGATGCTGGGCAGTGTGGCGGCCACGCTGGTACGGGAAGCGCCGTGTTCGGTGCTCTGCGTGCCGGGCAGTGCGCGCACACAGGCCGCTGCGCGGGCGCGTCAGGCTGTGCAGCGTGAGCACACGCACGTCTGGCCAGACGATACGCTGGCCGAGTCACTGGACGCGTTCACCCAGCGGCAGCAGGGGCGGCTGTGCTCGGTCGAGGTGCATCAGTACGACATTGGCGTGCAGCCGCTCGGTCATCATCTGCCGTTGCGTGGCATGACCTGGGAGGCAGACACGCGGAGTGTGGTCCTGACCTTCGGCGGCGAATCCGCCGGCAGCGCGCATCTCACGCATGCCATCGGCAACGTGGAGGAAATCGCACGGCTTACCGATCTGCACGGCGGAGACCACATGCTGCAGATCAAGTATCCGGCTGGTGAAACGCTGGTGATGCTCGAATAGCGGGCAACCACGTCCCGCTGGTCGTGACGGCCCCGTGGTTCATGACGGGCCGTCACGATCCGTGCGCGACGTCAGTCCAGCTTGGCGCGCGCTGCGGGACCGCCAAGGGCATGCGATCGCACGGAGTCCATGATGCGCGCCATGTCCGCTTCACAGCGGGCCCGTTCTTCGGGACTCCAGAGGTCGCGGTGCGAGGCCGCGCGAATGGTGGCCATCATCTCGTCCACCAGTTCACGCAGGCGCGGGTTGCGACGTCGATCGCCCTGTGGGAGCGGTGGCGTCGGCTGAGGGGAGGCTGGGAGGTCGCTCATGGCCAGAATGTCGGGCGCGCCGGGCCGGCTCACAAGGGGGCGGCGGTCGTTACTCGGGTGGCCGCGTAGGCGGATCGTCCCCCAGCACGCGCATGGCCGGCGTGTCGAGGTCGTCATACTGCCCGCTGCGTGCGCTCCAGACGAAGGCCAGCACGGCGCCGCCCACCACCAACAGGGCGAGCGGCAGGACCAGGAAAAGCACGCTCATGGTTGGGGTACCGGTTGGGGCTGCATCGCTGCAGGCGCGTTGGCTCTTGGTGTGGGGCGCGAAGAGCCACGACGCGGAAACGAGTGTCCATACCAACTGCCAAGCACCACGGTGATGGAGCTCAGCGGCATGAGCACGGCCGCAATGAGCGGCGAGAGAATCCCTGCCACCGCAAGCGACGCGCCCACGATGTTGTAGCCGATGCTGAGCGCGATGTTGCGCCGGATGACACGCAGCGTGTTGCGCGCGCCCTCGTGCAGCCCAACCAGTGCGGAGAGTCCGGGCTGTGTGAGATACACATCGGCCGTGGACAGACAGGCTTCCGCACCGCCATGCACACCCACGCCCACATGCGCCGCCGCAATGGCGGCCGCATCGTTGACGCCATCGCCCACCATGACCACCGTTCCTTCGGCCTTGAGCTGCTCCACCACGCGCAGCTTGTCTTCCGGTGATGCGCCGCCCGTCACCTCGCTGGTGGCAAAGCCAAGCGATTGACCGACGGCTGTAGCCACGTCGGGCGTGTCGCCGCTCAGCATGAGCGTGCGCCAGCCCAATGCGCGCAGACGCTGCAGCGAGGGCAAGGCGTCGGCGCGCACCTGGTCGCCCAATCCTGCTACCGCGACCAATACGCCATCGACGGCCACATGCACCGGCGTCAGCGTGGGCGCGAGTTCGGGCCAGACCATGTTGTGGGTAGGCGCCGCCTGCCTCACAAAGCGCGGCGAGCCCACCTGCACGCGATGACCGTTCACCACACCACGGAGACCACCGCCCACCACGTGCTCGGCATCCTGCACGGGGTGTACGGCCACATGAGGCCAGGCGCGACGGAATCCGTCAGCCAGCGGATGCGACGACCCGGCTTCGAGTGACAGCACGAGCTCGCGTACCCAGTCGGGACCGTGCCACGCAACCAAGGTGGTACGTCCCTCGGTGAGTGTACCCGTCTTGTCGAGCACGAGAATGCCGGGCTTGGCCAGCAGCTCAAGCGCGTCGCCCCCCTTGATGAGCATGCCGTTGCCTGCTGCGCGGCCCACCGCCACCGTGATGGCCAGCGGCGTCGCCAGCGCCAGTGCGCAGGGACAGGTCACGATGAGCAGCGCAATGGCGTCGTCGAGTGCGTGCGGCAGATTGAGCTGCGACTTGACCACAAAAATGGCCGCCGCCGCCACCAACACCACGGCCGTAAATACACCAGCCAGACGATTGGCCGTGAGTACAATGGGCGCACGCCGCGCTGCGCTCTGCTCCACCTGCTGCAGCAGGCGTGCAATGCGGCTATGTTCGCCGGCCTGCTCGACACGCACACGCACGGGCGCTTCCACATTGAGCGTTCCCGCGTACACACTGCCACCTGCTTCCACGCGCGTTGGGCGTGATTCCCCAGTCAGCAGCGCCGCATTCACCGTCGTGCGTCCGTCCAGCAACACGCCGTCGGCTGCAAAACTCTCACCGGCGCGCACGTCGAGAATCATGCCGGGCAACAGCGCCGACGCCGGAACCTCACGCAGCCGATCCTGCTCCACGATGCGCGCCGTGTCGGGCGCAATGGCGTGCAGCAGTTCGGCGGAGTCGGTGGCGAGACGTTGACCGCGCTGTTGCAGAAAGCGTCCCACCAGCAGCGCAAAAATGAGTAGTGCCAGACCATCGAAGTAGATGGGGCCGGTGCCGGTGATGGTGTTGATGGCCCCGCGGACGAGACCGGCCGCCAACGCAATGGCGATCGGCAAGTCCATGTGCAACGTGCGCGTGCGCAAGGCGGCCCACGCCCCACTGAAGAACACTCGACCCGGCCAGATGAAGGCGGGCAATGTGATGGCGAAGGTCATCCAGCGGAAGAACTGCTCGAAGCGCGCTTCCATACCGTTCACTTCGCCGGCATAAAGCGCGAGCGAGGTGAGCATGACATTGATGGCAATAGCGCCCGCAATGCCGATGCGTACGAGCATCGCGCGATCTTCGCGCCGACGCATGTCGGCCCGGGCCACGCCACGGAACGGATGGGGCGCATATCCCAACGCATCGAGCGTTCGGGCCACCTCGGAGAGCGCCACGGCCGACGGGTCCCACTCGACCACGGCCAGTGCACGACGTACATCGAGTTCGCTGCGCAGCACGCCAGACTGCAGCAGCGGCACGCGCTCCACCAGCCATACACAGGAGGCGCAATGAATACCCTCCAGGTAGAGCTCCGTGCGCGCGCGTCCGCCGGGCAGCGACTTCACATACAGCTCGGCAAACGTTGGATGGTCAAACTCTTCATAGCTGCGGCCACTGCCGCGCACCGGGCCCTCGCGACGCTCGGCAAACCCGTAGTACGCGGCGAGACCGTGCGTGTGCAGAATGCCGAAGGCCGTTTCGCAGCCCGTGCAGCAGAACTGCCGTTCGCGCGCCTGGTCCACGAGGCCACTGGGCACTTCGAGTCCGCAGTGCGCACAGGCTACCGTCGTGGCATGCGTCGAGGTCTGCGTCGTGGCAGGCGTCGTGACCGTGTGGGCCATCACGGCTTCAGTGGACATGCTGTACTCCAGGCAGGGCGGTTCCACTCAGGTGGCCGGCCACGGTGAGCAGCCCGATGACCAGCACCACCGCAGCACTGAGCACCGGCAGGCGCTGACGCAGTGGCGCCAGTACACGCTGCGCACCCACACCCACCGCCACCAGCGCCGGCACTGTTCCCAGCCAGAACACGAACATCGTCAGCATGGCCGTTGATACCTGACCGGTGCCACCGGCCGCCGCCACAAATACATACAGCCATCCACAGGGCAGCAGAGTAGTCAACAGCCCCGTGGCCAGCGCGCGCTGCGCCGGTGGCATGTGGCGCAACGGACGCAGCAGCGAACCAATGGCGCGTTGCCAGGCTTCCGGCGCCTGCATGCGCGACAACACCACACCCTGTCGTGCGGCGATGGTCGACAGCGCCCAGCCCACCATGAGTACTGCCGCCACGAGGGCGGCGGCACGTGAGACGCCAACCAGCACCCCGAGCCGTGTCACCTGCGCACCAAGCGCACCAGCCAGCGCGCCCAACGCCAGGTAGGACAGGAGACGGCCACCATTGTACCAGGCATGATGCATGCGGTTTGGCGACTCAGCGCCCTGCGTGTACAGACACACGAACCCGCCGCACATGCCGGCGCAGTGCACGCTGCCCACCAGACTGGCCAGAAAGATGCCCGAGGTGCTGAGGATCACGGCGCGGTGTCGGTCAACCGTGTCGAACGCACCGCCTGCACACGCTGGGCGTCCTGCCAGTGCGCATCACCCATGCGTGCATCGACACGCACCTCCCACTCGCCGGCGTGCCGCACGGGCAGGGTGGTGAGATACCGGCCCGGCGCGTCTTCCCGAAGCGTGGCGGTGAGCGTGTCGTTGGCGCGCGCGTTGAAGCGCGCCATGATGGCCACCTCCGCACCGCGCAGCGGCTCCGCGTTGGCGTTGGTCAGGACCACCTGCAACTCGGCGCTGTCCGACGCGGTGATGGGTGACAGGGTGCTGCGCACCTGCCAGCCCAGTGCCAGATTGCGACGCTCCTGCGCCATGGTGGAGTCATAGTGCACGGCCTTGCGATAGTAGTCGGGTTCCACCGAGAAGGCGGGGTCGTTGCCGGCGATGCGCATGACGACGAGGTTGCCCACGATCGTGGCGCCAAGGATGCAGGCAATGCCGATGGGCCAGCCGATGCCGGGCTTCATGGCGTAGCGCTCCGGTTGGAGGAGTTCGGGCCGAGTAAACGGTAGCGCAGCGTTTCGAGATACCCGCGCTCGTCGGAGAGTGTGATGGTGACCCAGCGTTCGCCGTTCACGAAGGCCGATGGAGGCAGCAGCACAAACACACTGGTTGTGCGCGTCTCACCGGCGTCAATGCGCAGCGGGTTTTCCGGCGCGACAATCGTAACCTGCGTGGAATCCAGCACCGGTGCGTTGGGCTCCAGTGGCGTGCCTACCAGCCCCGAGAACACGATGGGGTAGGCCATGTTCTCGCCGCGACGGTTGGTGACCTTGATACGCACCTGATTGGCAATGCGTCCGTCGGCTTCGGTGGTGAAGGGCCCATCGAGTCCGCGCAGCACCGTGAGGTCTGCCGCCGGCTTGCGCCACATGGTGATGGCAAGGCCGCCGAGGAGGATGGTGAGCACCGCGGGATACAGAATGGTGCGCAGGCGCAGCAGCTTGCGTGGCTGACCCGCAATGGCATCCTGGGAGGAATAGCGGATAAGCCCCTTGGGCTTGCCGATCTTCACCATGATGTCGTCACAGGCATCGATGCACTGCGTGCAGTGCACGCATTCCATCTGCAGGCCGTTGCGGATATCGATGCCGGTGGGGCAGGTCTGTACGCAGGCCTTGCAGTCGATGCAGTCGCCGGCGCTCGGATCGCGTGTGGCGCCGGCGTGCGCGCGCGGTTCACCGCGATTCACGTCGTAGGCTACGATGACCGACTGCCGATCAATGAGCGCCGCCTGCCAGCGACCGTACGGGCAGACGATGAGGCAAGTCTGCTCGCGGAAGTAGGTGAAGTTGAACCACACGATGCCGGTGAACAGCACCACGAAGAAGAACGCCGTGGGGTGATCGGCCGGACTGCCGGTAATCCAGGTGTAGAGCTGATCGGTGCCCACGAAGAACGCGAGCATGGTATGCGATACGAACAGCGCCAGCAGGAAGAACGTGACGTACTTGGCGAGACGACGTGGCGTGAACCACGCGCCCTGCTTGTCGAGCGCCCGCGAACCGGCGTAGCCGCCATCGAACCAGCGGCCGATGGGACGGAACAGGAACTCCAGATACACCGTCTGCGGACAGGCCCATCCGCACCACGCGCGTCCAAAGAGGGCGGTGAGCAGAAAAATGCCGATCACGCCCGCGCCGAGCGTGAACATGAACAGCAGCGTGTCGGTGGGAAGAAACGTGTAGCCCATCAACGTGAATTCGCGGCGCGGCAGGTCCATGAGAAACACGGGCTTGCCAAAGACGCGCAGATGTGGCGCCGCGAAGAAGATGGCCATGAGCAGGTAGGCCACGACCCGCCGACGCTGCCACCACGGGCCATGCGCGGGCTTGGGACGGATCCAGCGCCGCGATCCGTCCTCGTTGAGCGTCGGCAGGACACGCCGACCAGCCGTTGGCGGGACGCTGGTCACGGAGTGACCAACTCTCCCTGTGGCGCCTTCGGGTTGGCAGGCGTTGACCCCTTCAGCGACGCGACGTAGGCCACCACCGCCTGCAGCTGATCGGGCTTGAGTGACTTCTCCCAGGGCGGCATGCCCTTGGCCAGCACGCCCTGCGCCACCGTCTTGTAGATGGAGCCGATGTCACCGCCGTGCAGCCAGTAGGCGTCGGCGAGATTGGGGCCGATGATGCCACCACCATCGGGACCATGACAGGAGGCGCAGTACGACGTGTAGGTCTCCTTGCCCTCTTCGAGTGCTTCTTCGTCGTCGAGCAGGGCCATGAGCTGTTCCGGCGTGGCTCCACCGCCAGCCGGCGCCGGATTGGCCGCCGCGTACTCGCGCATGGTCTTCTCGTAGTCGGCAATCCAGCCGTCACCGGCGCCAATGGGGCCGATGTTGATCACGTAGATCACCGAGAACACGATGGTGAGGCCGAATGTCGTCAACCACCAGCGCGGCATCGGATTGTCGTACTCCTGAATGCCGTCGTAGGTATGGTCAAGCAACTTGTCCTTGGGCGCCTGCGGTGACTTCTGCTCGCGTGCCCCATCCGGCGTGGACGGGGTGGAGTTCGCATCGTTGGACGCGGACATGATCAGCGATCCTCGGGGGTGCGGGAAATGCGCGGCGTCACGGCGTGGTCATCCTCGAGCGGCAGACGCGAAGCGGCCTCGAGTTCCTGCCGCCGCGACGGCAGGAAGGTGCGCACCGTGATGGCGATGAACACACCGAGAAAGAGCACCAGCGCGACTTCGGTGTAGGCCGAGAGCTGGGCGTAGGACATGATGTCGGAGAGCTTCATCAGTGCGATCCTCCTGCCGAACCGGCGCCCGTGCCAGTGCCACTGCTCGGTGTTTCCGCCGTGCGGTCGACTTTGATGTCACGACCGAGTCGCTGCATATAGGCCACCATGGCGATCATCTGCTTGTCCTCGAGGCCGGACGGGCCACCCTGCTCCACGATGGCAGCGGCAATGCGACGTGCCTGCTCGCGCGCCATGTCGGCCGCCTTGTTGACGGCGTCGCCATACGGCACACCCACCATGGCCATGGCATCCACGCGGGCCTGAATGCCCTCGAAATCCAGCGGCTTGGTGCTGAAGTGCGCGTAGGCCGGCATGATGGAGTTGGCCGTGACCGCCCGCGGATTCTCGAAGTGCCGCACGTGCCAGAGATCCGGATACTTGCCGCCCTCTCGCGCGAGGTCAGGGCCGATGCGACGCGAGCCCCAGAGGAAGGGATGCTCGTACACACTTTCGCCCGGCTTGCTGTACTCGCCAAAGCGTTCGGTTTCGTAGCGGAACGGCCTGATCATCTGCGAGTGGCAGTTGAAGCAGCCCTCGGCGATGTAGAGATCGCGGCCTGCCAGCTCCAGCGGCGTGTACGGTTTGACGCTGGCAATGGTCGGCACGTTCGACTTGATGAGGAACGTGGGCAGGATCTCGAACAGCGAGGCGACGATGACCGCGACGGTGGTCAGCACCGTGAAGAGCACCGGCGCGCGCTCCCACGCGCGATGCCACTGCACCTGATTGAAGCGGCCCCAAAGCGTTGCGGCCGGTACCACCGGATGTTCCTCGACATACTTCGGCGCGAGCGGCGCAGCCTCCACCACCGGCACTTCGTAGCGCGCCGGGCGACGCTGCCAGGTCTTCACGATGTTCCACGCGAAGATGAACATGCCCACGATGTACATGGACCCGCCCACCACACGCATCCAGTACATGGGCATCAGCTTGAGCACCGTCTCCACGAAGTCGGGATAGGCCAGTCGTCCCGTTTCGTCGAACGCGCGCCACATGAGACCCTGCGTGACACCGGCGCTGTAGATGGCCACGACGTAGAGCACGATGCCCACCGAGGCGATCCAGAAGTGCAGCTCCATGGCGCGCTTGCTGTAGATCTCCGTCTGGAAGAGACGCGGCAGCAGCCAATACACCATGCCGAAGGTCATGAAGCCGTTCCAGCCCAGCGCACCCGTGTGTACGTGCGCGATGATCCAGTCGGTGTAGTGCGCCAGCGCGTTGACACTCTTGATGGAGAGCATCGGGCCTTCGAAGGTGGACATGCCGTAGGCTGTCACGGCCACCACGAAGAACTTGAGAATCGGATCCTGCGCCACCTTGTGCCAGGCGCCGCGCAGCGTGAGCAGGCCGTTGATCATGCCGCCCCAGCTTGGCGCCCAGAGCATGACGCTAAACAGCATGCCCACCGTGCTCGCCCACTCGGGCAGCGCGGTGTAGTGCAGGTGATGCGGACCGGCCCAGATGTACATGAACACCAGCGACCAGAAGTGCAGGATGGACAGCTTGTAGCTGAACACCGGCCCCTCAGCGGCCTTGGGCATGAAGTAGTACATCAGCCCGAGGAACGGCGTGGTGAGAAAGAACGCCACGGCGTTGTGCCCGTACCACCACTGCATGAAGGCGTCCTGCACACCCGCATAGATGCTGTAGCTCTTGAACAACCCGGCGGGCACCGAGAGGTTGTTGAAGATGTGCAACAGCGCCACGGTCACGATGGACGCGATGTAGAACCAGATGGCCACGTAGATGTGGCGTTCCCGGCGCTTGATCAGCGTCATGAAGAAATTGACCGCGAAGGCCACCCAGACCACCGCAATGGCGATATCGATGGGCCATTCGAGCTCGGCATACTCCTTGGCCTGCGTGAAGCCAAGCGGCAATGTGAGTGCGGCGGCCACGATGATGGCCTGCCAGCCCCAGAAATGAAAACTGCTCAGGCCATCCGACCACATGCGGGCCTTGAGCAATCGTTGCGTGGAGTAGTACGCGCCGGTGAAGAAGGCATTGCCGGCAAAGGCGAAAATCACCGCGTTCGTGTGCAGCGGTCGCAAACGACCGAAGGACAGATACTCGGTGCTGAAATTGAAGATCGGGTTCGCCAGTTGCAGCGCGATGAGCAAACCCGCGAGCATGCCCACGATGCCCCAGATGAGCGTCGCGAACAGGAACTTGCGGACGACCGCGTCGTCGTACGAAAACCGATCGAGTGCGATACCGGACACCCGGTGCGCCGGAGGAACTGCAGCGGCGCTCGTGGCGGAGGACATCGAGGACCCTCGTGGAGTTGGGATTTGGTGGCAGTGGGGGGGAGTCTAGGTCAATGCAATGACTGGCTCCGTCAGGCCCCTGACTGATTTACGTCGGGGAAAACCCGATGGCTACATGGGATTGGAAAACTCACGCAACAAACACGGCGCGAACCCGCCTAAGCGGATCCGCGCCGTTTCACTGCGTCCTGACGTGCTGGTACGACGATTGCGGACTGAGTTTGTCGGACTTGTCGGTCAGGCTGCCCGCAATGTGTGGTGCACCCGACCACCAGATGAAGCTCCATCCACCTCGAACCGCCCGCTCTGCTCGCGCAGGGTCTGCGCCTGTGCCGTCAGTTCCTGCGCGGCACTCGCTGACTCCTCGGCACTGGCCGCCGCCTGCTGGACGGCCCCATTCAGCGCCACAATGGCGTCGCGCATCTGATGCATGCCCTGCTGCTGCGATACCGTCGCCTGATCGATCTGCGTCATCACGCCCTGTACCATGGCGATGCGGCCGCGCACGTCCTGCCACTGCTGCCCAACGTCCGAAGAGATCTGCACGCCGCCCTCTACCCGCTGCACGGCCTGTTCAATCAGCGACGACGTCGTGCGTGCCGCCTCGGCGCAGCGCATGGCCAGCGCACGCACCTCGTCGGCCACCACCGCGAAGCCGCGGCCCGCGTCGCCGGCTCGCGCTGCTTCTACTGACGCATTGAGCGCGAGGAGGTTGGTCTGGAAGGCGATCTCGTCGATGGTGCGCACAATGCGCGCCGTTTCGTTGGCAGCCTGACGGGTGGCCTGCATGGCTTCATCGAGGCGCTGCATGTGCGTGACACCGCGCTCCACCGCCTGCACCGCATCGGCTGATGCCGTGCGAGCCGAGCTCACCGCCTGGACGGTGTCGCCGCCCAACTGCGCCATGCTCTCAACGTTGGCGCTGATCTGCTCGAGTGCCGCGGCCTGACGGCTGGTGAGCTGAGCCAGCGTCTCCGAGCCATGCGCCACGTCGCCGGCTGCGGCATCGATTTGCGCCGAAGCCACACGGAATTCAGCCAACGCTTCGCGCATGGCACAGAGGGCTTCGTCGAGGCCGGCTGCCGTGTCGGCGTATTCACGGGCCACGCCGCTTCCCACGCTCTGCGTGAGGTCGCCCTGACGCATGGCGGCAATGACCGGCGTGAGGGCCGTGAGGAACTGCGTGGTGGCTTCCTGCGCCGCCTCGTTGCGCACGCGCAAGGCCTCCACGGCACGCGCGCTCTCCACCAGGCGATCGGACACCCCGCGGAACACGCCGTGCAAGCGGTCCTGGTTCTCCACGTGCATGACCCGACGGGCGGTCAACGCACAGCCCAGTTCCACCGCATGCGCGTCGAGCGTCTCGACGGCCGCGATCACCGTGCGCACGGCAGCGGCCACGCCATCGCCAGTGGGCACCACATCCAGACGTCCGTCACCGACGGCTTCCAGCGACTCGAACACCGCCTGCGTGCTGCGCGCTTCGGCTTCGAGACTGCGGGCCAGAAACACGAGGACGCCGGTCTCGAACACCACAAACAAGGCGTGCACCACAACGATGGCATGACCACCCGTGGTGTGATTGAGCAGATACACCGGCCAGCCAGCCACCTGCATGAAGTGAAACGCCACGTGATGCACCGCCACAAACGCTGCGGCCGCCACGGGCACACGCCAATCGCGATAGGCCAACAGGAAGGCCAGCGAGGCAAAGATGTGGAAGTGCAACTCGATCATGCCATGCGCCAGATGAATGAACAGCGCGGAGTACGACATGAACGCGAGTCCAACGAGAAACCGCGTGAGGGCACCGCCGGCGTGTTGCCGGGTGAGCCAGAATGCGCCGAGCGAAAGGGGCAGGCCCACGGCGACGGCGCTCGTCCAGAGGCCGTGCAGGGACGCGATATACAGTGCGACTGGAAAGTGGGCCAGCAGCACGAATCCAAGCAGGCGATCGGCTTCGATCCGGCTGCGTCGCAGGAAAGGCGAGTGAGAGGTCATGCTACGGAGTGTCGTCTCGACCCACTGCCGGCTTGAGTGCCTATCTCGTTGTTTTACAATCATTTCCCATGTGTACGGCAGACTTATTTTCCACACAACACCCCCCTTTGCGTCAAGCGCTTGCGGGCACTACCTTTACGAGATGACTGATCACTCTGCATTCGAAGCGGGGCGCTCGCGTCGCGACTTCCTGCGTGGCGCCGCGCTGGTGCTGCTGGGTGGCACCGGCGCGGCTGCTCTGGCGCGACAGTTGACGGCGCAAACCGCCCGACCGCCGGTCCGAAACATGGTGGTGTACAAGGATCCCAACTGCGGCTGCTGCTCGCAGTGGATCGACCACGTACGCAAGGCGGGGTTCACGGTGGACGTGAAGGACACCAGTGACATGGACAGCATGAAGTCGGCCATCGGGCTGCCGGCGGCGCTGGCCTCGTGTCATACCGCCAAGGTGGGACCCTACATCGTGGAAGGCCACGTGCCGGCCGATCTCATCGTCAAGTTGCTGCGCGACAAGCCGGCAGCGCGGGGCCTGGCCGTACCTGGTATGCCGGTGGGTTCTCCCGGCATGGAGATGGGTAACCGCAAGGACCCTTACGACGTGCTGCTGTTTGACGCGAAGGGCAAGACCATGGTGTACGCCAAGCGGTGAGCACCCCGGTGAGTGTGGTGTCGGGCGTGGTGGACCGCGAAGAGGACGTGCCTTCCCGAACTCCGCCGGCCTTTCGGGTTGGCGAAGTCACGGTTCACCACGCGGAAGAACGGGACATCCCGTCCATTGTCGCACTCAACAATCTCTTCGCGCCCGACGGCCTGACGCTCACCCGCAGCCCGGATTTCGTCACGCAGCACCTGCAGGATTACCAGGTGGTGCGTGACGAGACTGGCCGCATTCTCGGCCAGGTGGCGCTCGACGAGTACTCGCCCTCGCTGGTGGAACTGGTGTCGCTGGCCGTGGCCCCCGACCAGCAGAGCCGGGGGCTGGGGCAGGTGCTCATTACCGCCGCCGAGCATCTCGCACGCGAGCGTGGTCACGAGGAGCTGTTTGCGATCTCACTGGCGGAGGCGCTGTTTCTGCGCATGGGCTACACGCTCACCAGCATCGAGATCTATCCCGAGAAGATCGCGCGCTACCGCTCCATCTCGCGCTCCGAGCTCTCGATCGGTCGCAAGTTCTGCTTCACCAAGCGGCTGCGTCCGTAAGCGTGGCGGCGGGCGCCTCGATCGGCGCAGCACGAATGGCGTCCAACCCCACCACCTGCACGATGGCGGCGCGCGTCTGGCGGGCCAGCCGTTGACGGGCCTGCCGTCTGGCTGTGCGTGAGTCCACGACCGTGGCGGACATGGTCGGCAGCGCGGTGATGTCCACCCGCGCGTCCCGCAGGCGCACCAGACGGGTCAGACTGCCGAGCAGCGTTTCGCGTCCCGTCCACGACAGGACCCGCGCGTTGCCGCGCGCCGATGCCGTGAGTGCCAGCGCTTGTACCGGCACGCCCGGCCAGACGGCGGCATCATAGAGTGCGCTGCGAAACGGCAGTACCGCGCGGCCATCGGTGGTGGTGCCTTCCGGGAAGAGCAGTACGCGCTGCCCCGCCGCCAGTCGCTCGCGCAGCAGCGGCAGACTGCGCAGCAAATCCCGTTTGCGGGTGCGGTCAATCCAGATCACGCCAATGGCCTCCGCACACCACCCCACCACGGGCCAGCGTCGCACTTCCCGCTTGGCCACGAAGCTGCAGTCGGTCGAGGCAAGCACCGCCACGATGTCGAGCCAACTGAAGTGGTTGGCTACGAGTAACGCGCCGCCGCTGGCAGGCTCGGCGCCCTGCCACTGCACCCGAATGCGCAGCACGCGCAGCACGAATCGACAGAGGGCGCGTACCCCACGCAGGGCCAACGGGTGCGGCAGCGCCGCGGCATCACCGGTGTGTTTGACGACAGGCATGGGACCTCAGCCGAAGAAGTGGCGGGCCGTGCGCGGATCCAGCTGTTCCTTGTCGAGCCAGACGACGTAGTCGGTCGTGCCAAAGGCATGATCAACGGCTGGTGGACTGCAGACCTTGGCGCCGAGACTGAGATAGCCGTTGAAGAGCGGTGGCAGGGCGCAGCGTGCGGCGTCAGCTGAAGGTCGGGTGCGTCCATCGTCTGGGAGGGCGCGCGCCTCGGGACGTGGCCGCACGCGCACCTGCTCATCAAAGGCCTCCCGCGCGTGCAGGGTCGCCCAGCTTTCCTCCGCCACACGGCGGTCGGTACCAGGCAGCGAGCAGCAGCCAAAGAGGTGTCGCTTGTCGTTCCAGGTGAGATAGCGGGCAAGTCCCTGCCAGAGCAGGCGCAGGACCCGGCCATTGCGATGCGCCGCTGCCACCGCCGCTCGCCCCACTTCGACGGCCTCCGACAGCAGGCTCGCCGGTACTGCTCCGAGTTCAAAGAGCGTCGCGCTGTAGAAGCCATGACGCGTGGCGGCCATGACTGCCGTCTGCAGACGATAGGTGCCCACCACCGCGCCACTGCTGCGCTCGACAATCATGAGGTGATGGAACCACGGGTCGCGCGGATCACAGTCGAGCCGCGCCGCGGTCATGTCGACGGCCTTGGTGAACACGTCGGCGCGCAAGCGTTGGACGGTCAGCAGGTCCGCGCGCGACCAGGCAAAGCGCAGCGTGTAGGCACCAACGTCAACCGTGCCGGGTGGGATGAGGTCGGCGTGGTGCGGAAAGACATCGCCATCGAGCGGGGAGGGCGCATGCACGGGCGTATGCGCGGGCACATGCCTGGTCTCGAGGACACGGGCGGGGTCGGCCATGACACCTCCGGAGCTAAGGACCGTCAACGAACCATCTGATGGCACTCGTCCGGGCGGAGTCGCCTGGACATACGAAGATCCGGGGAGTCAGTGACGTCCGACCACATGACGGGCAACAGCCATGTCACCCTCCCGCATCAACTGCCACCATGGCGGCTCTGGCCTCCGGCCCGTCGGCGGGCGAAGTTGGATGGATGTCCCCACCGTTTGTCGACCCCGCCCTGCCCAAGCGCATTGATCGCTGGCGCAGTCCGGCGCTGGGTTTCGAGATGCCCATCGTCAGCTACGGTTGGCGCGGCCAGCCCGTGCTGCTGTTTCCCACGGCGGCCGCCGACTTTCTGGAGAACGAGCGCTTCTGGCTGGTGAAGGCCATCGAGCCGCTCCTGCAGCAGGGCCGCATTCGTGTGTTCTCCATCGACAGCATCAATCGCATTGCGTGGATGGATCGCGGGCTGCCGGTGCGCGAGAGTGCGCGGCGGCAGGCGCTGTACTCGCGCTACATCGAAGACGAAGTGGTGCCCTTCATCCGCCACGTATGCGGAGATGGTGGGGCACGTGCCATCACCACGGGTGCCAGCTTCGGCTGTTTTCATGCGGCCAACGCCTTCTTCCGACGCCCCGACCTGTTCGGCGGCACCATCGGCATGAGCGGCTTCTTCGATCTGTCGCACAGCTATCTGCACGGCTACTCGGACGACAACTGCTACTTCAACAATCCCATGTGGTATGTGGCCAATATCGAGGGGCATACCCTCGACCTGCTGCGTCATCACTCACGCATTGTGCTGGTGAGTGGGCAGGGTGCGTACGAGCGGCCGGAGTACACGCGGGAGTTTCATGAGTTGCTCGACCGGAAGGGCATCGGACACCGCTTCGAGTTGTGGGGGCATGACGTGAACCACGACTGGCCGTGGTGGCGGAAAATGCTTCCCTTTTATCTCAACGAAATAGGGGCGTAAGGTGGGGGGTGTAAGGTGAACAGCGGGAAGGGAGACCAACCAACAAACTGCGTAAGGTGAGGGGCGTAAGGTGAACAGCGGGAAGGGAGATGACTGCGGTCGGGGTCGGGGTCGGGGTCGGGCCGGCACGGTGGCAGGTCTTGCCATGTGCAGTGCGCTGCTGCTCGCGCTGATGCCCTCAGGCGCCGAGGCGCAGGGCGGTACGGGTCAGCGCTTCCGCGACTCCTCGCTCACGGCGCGCGTGGCGCACGTGCGTCGGCTGCTGCGCAGCACGCCGCTCGTCGATGGGCACAACGACCTGCCCTGGGCCATGCGCGAGGAGAAAGAGCGTCCGCTCGATGTGGTGGCCTACGATCTGCGCCGAACCACCAAGGGCATGACCGACATCGCGCGGCTCAGACGCGGCGGTGTGGGTGGGCAGTTCTGGTCGGTGTACGTGCCCGGCGAGATTCGCGACAGCGGCTATGCACGCGTGCAGCTCGAGCAGATCGACATCGCGCGCCGCACCATCGCGCGTTACCCAGACGTCTTCACGCCGGCCACCACGGCGGCCGAGGTGCGCAAGGCGTTTGCTGCCGGCCGCATTGGTTCGCTGCTGGGCATGGAAGGCGGGCACGCCATCGAGAACTCGCTGGGCGCGCTGCGCGCCTACCACGCACTCGGTGTGCGCTACATGACACTCACGCACAACGTCACGCTCGACTGGGCTGATGCCGCCGCCGATGCGGCGCGGCACGGTGGCCTCACCGAGTTCGGCAAGGAAGTCGTGCGCGAGATGAACCGTCTCGGCATGCTCGTCGATCTCTCGCATGTCTCGCCGGGCACCATGAGTGATGCGCTCGATGTCACCGAAGCGCCGGTCATCTTCTCGCACTCCAACGCTCGCGCCCGTACCGACGTCCCGCGGAATGTCCCCGACTCCATTCTCGCGCGGCTGCCGAAGAACGGCGGCGTAGTCATGGTGACCTTCGTGCCCGGTTTCGTGTCGCAGGCCGTGGCCGACTATGGCGCGCAGCTGGGACGGGTGCGCGATTCCGTGGCCCGGGCCGCGCCAGGGGACAACGACGCGCAGTTTCGCGCCGTGGCCGCGTGGCGCGCGTCTCATCCCAGTCCTGTTGCCACCATCGCCGACGTGGCGGATCATCTCGACCACATCAAACAGGTGGCCGGCGCCGCGCACGTGGGCCTCGGCGGAGACTTCGATGGCATCACCGAGACCGTCAAAGGTCTCGAAGACGTGTCCAAGTATCCCGACCTGCTCGCCGAGCTCGTGAAGCGCGGATGGACCGACGCTGAGCTGCGCGGTCTGCTTGGCGAGAATGTGCTGCGTGTGCTCACCCGTGCCGAAGCGGTGGCTACGCGACTGCAGAAGTCGCGTCCTGCCTCCACCCGCACCATCCAACAGCTCGACCGGAGAATCACCCCGTGACGCTCGATCGCCGTACGTTCCTCAAGACTTCTGCCGTCGTTGGCGGCGGACTCTCGCTCGGTCTCCCGGCGCTGGCCAATGCCTTCGGCAGCGATGGCGTTCGCGTTGCGGCCTATCGTCCCGAAACCGGCAGCGCGCAGCCCAAGCCGCAGCGCATTCTCATCCTCGGTGGCACGGGATTCATCGGGCCGTATCAGGTGCAGTACGCCCTCGATCGCAAGCACCAGGTTACGCTGTTCAACCGCGGCCAGACCAACTCGAATCTCTTCCCCGGCGTGCCGCGTCTCGTGGGTGATCGCAACGCGCCCGATGGTCATGCCGCACTCAAGTCGGGCACCTGGGACGTGGTCATCGACAACCCCACCACCAACCCCAAGTGGGTGCGCGGCGCCGGCGAAGCGCTCAAGGGTCGCGTGGGGCAGTACATCTTCGTCTCCACCATCTCGGTCTTCAGCGACTACTCGAAGCCGGGCATGGACGAGAACGGCCCACTCCACGAGCCCACCGACATCAACAAGGAATTCGATCGCAACGCGCAGTTCTACGGACCGAACAAGGTGCGCAGCGAGATGGAAGCGGTGGCGCAGTTCGGCAAGGACAAGGTCACCATCGTGCGCCCCGGGCTCATCGTGGGCCCCGGTGACCTCAGCGATCGCTTCTCCTACTGGCCCGTACGCATCGACAAGGGCGGCGAGATTCTCGCGCCCGGCACACCCAACGATCCGGTGCAGTACATCGATGCGCACGACCTGAGCGAGTGGATTGTCCGCCTCGGCGAGACGCGCACCACGGGTACCTTCAACGCCACGGGCCCCAAGTCGCCCACGACGATCGCTGAGATGTTGTACGGCATCAAGGCGGTGACGTCGAGCGATGCAAAGTTCACGTGGGTGCCCGCCGATTTCCTGGCGCAGCACCAGGTGCGTGCGTGGAGCGAGATGCCGGTGTGGCAGCCGGGGCAGGGACGCACGGCGGGCTTCATGGCCATCGACTGTCGCAAGGCCTATGCGGCCGGACTTACCTGTCGTCCATTGGCGGACACGGCCAAGGCCACACTCGACTGGTACAAGACTCGTCCGGCTGCTGAACAGGAGCGCGCGCGCGCCGGCATCGCGCCCGAGAAGGAGAAGGCGGTCCTGGCCGCGTGGCACGCGAAGAACGGCTGACCTCAGCCTCTCATCACACGGCCGTCCCCTCCGGCTCACCTCAGCAGATCCCTCCCGTGGCCCTTCGCATTCTCATTCTCGGCGGTACCGGCTTCATTGGTCCGCATCAGGTGCAGTACGCCTTGTCGCGCGGCCATCAGGTCACGCTGTTCAATCGCGGTCGCACCAACCCCGGTCTCTTCAAGAACGTCGAAACGCTGATTGGTGACCGCAACGCGCCCAACGGTTATGCGGCGCTGAAGGGGCGCACCTGGGATGTGGTGATCGACAATCCCGTGCAGGTGCCGCGCTGGGTGCGTGAAGCTGGGGCGGTGCTCGCGCCCAACGTTGGCAAGTATGTGTTCGTGAGCACGCTGTCCACCTATGCCAATCGCGGCAAGATCGGCATCACGGAAGCAGACACCGCGTTGCTCAACGAACCCGCGGCGCCCGATGCCACCGAGCGTGATGCCAGTTACGGGGCGCGCAAGGTGCGCGGCGAGATGGATGCCGTGGCCACGTTCGGTGAAAGCAAAACCCTCATCGTACGGCCCGGCCTCATTGTCGGGCCGGGTGATCTCACCGATCGCTTCTCGTATTGGCCCATTCGTGTGGAGCAGGGCGGCGAGATGCTGGCGCCCGGCACCCCCGACGATCCCGTGGCCTTTGTCGATCAGCGCGACTTGACCGAGTTCATGGTGCGGCTCTGCGAACAGAACGCCACTGGCACCTACAACGTGGTGGGCCCTGCCTCGGGACTCACCATGGCCGGCATGCTCTACGGCTGCAAAGCGGTGACGACGGCCGATACGCGCTTCACCTGGGTGGACGCCGACTTTCTACTCGAACGCAAGCTGCGGCCCTATGCCGATCTGCCGGTGTGGATGCCGCCGCGTGGCAACAGTGCCGGCTGGGCACGCATGGATGTGAGCAAGGCGGTCAAGGCCGGTCTCACCTTCCGTCCGCTTGCAGAAACGGCTCGCGACACCCTCACCTACTATCACGCGCAAACGCCCGAGCGACAGGCGGCACTCAAGGCGGGTCTTGCACCCGACCGCGAGAAGGCCGTGCTGGCCGAGTGGAAGGCGCGCTCCTGATCGGATGACAGGCCACGCATGAAGATTCTCGTACTCGGCGGCACGGGCTACATCGGCCCGCATCTCGTCAATCACGCGCTCGAGCGTGGACATGAAGTCACGCTGTTCAATCGCGGACGCACGAGGCCTGGACTGTTTCCCAAGGCCGAGCAGCTGATCGGCGATCGCAACGCGCCCGGCGGACACGACGTGCTCAAGGGGCGGCAGTGGGACGTGGTGTACGACCTGCCGGCCACCAATCCCCAGTGGGTGCTGGGCGCGACGGCGGTGCTCAAGGGCAATGCAAAGCAGTACGTGTACGTGAGCAGTACGGCCGCGTACAAGGACTTCTCGCGATCCTTCCCAGACGAAACGCATCCCGCACAGGATCCGGCACCGCTTGATGGGCCCGATGCAGCGAGCGCGCCCTATGGCAACAAGAAGGTCCGCTGCGAGCAAATCGTCCAGGCGGCCTTTGGCAGTGGCGCGACCATCGTGCGACCCGGTCTGATTGTGGGCCCTGGTGATCTCACCGACCGTTTCACCTACTGGCCGGTGCGCATCGAGAAGGGCGGCGAGATTCTTGCGCCGGGCAAACCCGATGATCCGGCGCAGTGGATCGATGCTCGTGATCTCACCGAATGGATGGTGCGACTGGGTGAGTCGCGCACGGGCGGTGTGTTCAACGCCGTGGGACCACGGACGGTGTGCGGCATTGGGGAGTTGCTCTACGGCATCAAGGCCTGCTACGCCAACGACGCGCAGTTCACCTGGGTGCCGGAGGCTTTCCTTACCGCCAACAAGGTGCGGTCGTGGGCTGAGATGCCGGTGTGGAGTTTCACGGGAGCGAGCACGGTGGCCTTCAGTACGTCGGTTATCGAGAAGGCCAAGGCGGCGGGACTCACCTTCCGTCCGCTGGCCACCACCGTGCGCGATGCCATGACCTGGTATCACGCGCGTCCTGCGGCCGAGCAGGAGCGACTGCGCGCGGGCATCGCCCCTGAGCGTGAGAAGGAAGTGCTGGCCGCGTGGCATGCCTCCCGCCGCGGGGCGCCGTGACCGGTCAGGCTTCACCCGTATCACGTCTGCTCAATCGGCTTGGCAGCATCGAACCCGGCGAGGAGCGCGCCACCGCCCTCGCCGCAGGTTACTTCTTCTGCGCACTGGCCAGCTATTTCATTCTGCGTGCGGTGCGTGACGCGGCCGGTGTGGCTGCCGGCACCGGCCAGTTGCCCTGGCTGTTCACCGGCACACTGATCACGACGCTGATCATGAATCCGGTGTACGCGCGCATCGTGTCGCGTGTTCCGGTGCGTCGCTTCATCCCCATTGTGTATCGGCTGTTCATTGCGCTGCTGCTCACATTTGCGGCCATCATCAAGTACGGGCCGGCGTCGTGGGAGCCGTATCTCGGGCCGTCCTTCTGGATTCTCACGAGCATCTACAGCCTGTTCATCCCCTCGGTGTTCTGGGGGTTCATGGCCGACACGTTTCATCCGGAGCAATCCAAGCGGCTCTTCGGGTTCATCAGTGTCGGTGGCACACTCGGTGCGCTCGCGGGCGCCTTCCTCACCTCGCAACTGGCCGAGCGCGTGGGCACGCCGGTGCTCATGCTCATGAGCGTGGTGTTGCTGGAGTGCGCGGTGCAGGCATCGCGACGATTTCCCCCCAGCTTTCGCGCCGATACACGTGCACGCGATGACGCGGATGAGCCGGTGGGTGGTTCGTCGTTCGCGGGCATCACGCATGTGCTGCGTTCGCCCTATCTGCTGGGCATTTGTCTGTACATGCTGATGTTCACCATCGGCACCACGGTGCTGTACTTCCAGCAGGCGGAGATCGTGGGGGCGCGCTACGCTGACCGGGAGTCGCGGACCGCGTTTCTGGCCACCATCGATATGGCCGTGCAGACGCTCACCATTCTGGCGCAGCTCTTTGTCACGGGCCGCGTGATCAAGTGGATTGGGGTGGGGCTCACCCTGGCCATCATGCCGGTGCTGAGTCTTGTGGGTTTCACGGCGCTTGGTACCTGGGGCACGCTGGCGGTGTTCGTGCTGTTTCAGGTGACACGACGCGCTGGCGAATACGCGTTCGGCCGTCCGGCGCGCGAGGTGCTGTTCACCGTCGTCTCACCCGAAGACAAGTACAAGGCCAAGAACTTCATTGACCTGTTTGTCTATCGCGGTGGTGATCAGATCGGGGCCTGGACCTACGCGGGCCTTACTGCCGCGGGACTCGCGGTGAGCAGCATTTCGTTGCTGGCCGCGCCGCTCAGTGCGGTGTGGCTGGTGGTGGCTATCTGGCTTGGGCGCGAGCAGGCGAGGCGGCAGCAGCAGGACGGTCTCGCCTGAGATCGCAGTCGGCCTAGTTGCGCCTCGCCGCACTGTCTGCCCATACGCGCAGCGGTGCATCGGCGCCGCGCCAACTGCGTTGCACCACGCGCCAGTGCACCAGAGCACTGTCACGCTGACCGGCACCTTCAAAGGCGCGTGCCAGCAGCACGCGTGACGTGGTGAAGTCGGCCACACTCGAGCGCAAATCGAATGGCGCGCGCAGTGCCCCGCGCGCGACGGGAATGGCCTCGGCATAGCGCCCACGCGCCAACAGCAAGCGCGCGAGATCAGCGTTGAGTCGTGGGAGACCAAACGCTGGCCAGTACATGGCCTGCTGCAGCGTGACAATGGCGCCGGCGGTGTCGCCGGCAGCGGCCAGTGCCATGCCGCGCGCCCACATGGCGGTGCGAGGATCCCGTCGTGTTGGCGCGCGCGTGCTCCACGCCTCCGAGGAGTCGGCCCAGCGCTTCGCCACATCGGCGCGCTGCGCGGCTGCGGCCACGCTGGCTGCCACGGCCCAGCGCTGCACATGGAGGCGAGCGTCCTGACCCGGATCGGCATCGCCCGCGGAGAATCGCGACAGCGAATCCCAGAGTGCCATGGAGCGGTTTCCATCGCCGCGCTGCTGCCACATGACCGCGCGTCGCCAATCGACCACACGGCCGACATTGTCACCGCGCTGCGCGCGTGGCACGGGACGCAGCCATTCCTGCGCGAGTCGCTCGGCGTCCGAAAGCCGTCCCTGCAGGTGCCGAAGAATGATGCGCAGGTCCATTACCGAACCCGTCGCAGCACCGCGGCGTGCCGCGTCGTCCAACGCGCGTTCTGCATCGTCCAGCTGCCCTGCATGCAGATGCACCACCACGGGGAAGAGCACATTGGCTGTTCCACCGTCTCCTGTGAGACGCGTAGCCCGCTGGTTGGCCTCAATGGCTTCACTCACCCGGTCCATGTGCAGCAGAAATGCGGCCAGCACGGTCCAGGCTCGCGCCGACTCCGGTTGTGCGCCCACCCATTCGCGCGCCGCCCGTTCCGCCGCACTGGCGCTGTCCAGCGACTGATACGCAAACACCAGCGACTCCATCGCATCACAGGCACGGCAGTACGGCGTGGCACTGCCCGACAGCGAATCCAGTGCGAGTACGCGCTTGAGCGACACGATCGCCGCCGGCGAATCGCCGTCCTGCAGGCGTGCCACCGCCTGATAGTACGCGCCGTCGGGTTCACCGGGATAGCGAATGGCCAGCGTGTCGGCGAGCGCCTGCAACTCGGGACGTGCGGTGGTGAACGCCCAATACGCCGTGATCATGAGCCGGTCGCGATCGCTGGCGCCACGGGCAAGGCGCACCACCCGCGCCAGCACTTCGTTGGGCTGGAAGACGCCTCGCAACGCCCGCGTCTGATACAGCTTGAACGCCGCCATGGCAAACAGCGAGTCCTCCTTCACCGCTGCCGACAGCAGTTGTTCGGCCGATGCCAGATCACTGCGCGAGAAAGCGCGCAGTCCCTCCTCATAGAATCGGTACGCCACGAGCGAGCGCGTGGGCATGCTGCTCGAATCACCCGCCAGACTCGGGCGACCGACAGCGCGCGCCAGTTCAGTGGTGGCCGAGGTCACCAGCGCAAAGAGATCATCGCCCTCAAAGCGCCACGCGCCGACAATGGCACCATTGTCCACCGACACGCGGCGCAGATCGAGCAGCATGCGTCCGTTGCCGAGGGGTTGAATGCCGCCCTCCAGCAGATCGGTTGCCCCCGCTTGATGCGCCGCTTCCCGCGAGACGTCGCGCGATTCACTGCCGCCAATGCGCGCATGGATCTCCAGCATGCGTGCGTTGCTCAGCACCTGCAGACCGTCAATGCGCGCCAGCGAGGTGGCCAGCAGATCGGTGAGTGCGCCGGCCGGTGCCGCCGGCTGCTCGCGGAAGTCCATGATGCGACCCACGGCAAAGAGTCGCAGCGAGTCGGCGGCTACTCCACTGCGCCGATGATGCAAATAGTCACGTACCTGAAACGCCGCTGCCACGACAGCAACCATGAGCACCACCAGCAACGCCAGCGAGCCACGACTGATGGCGAAGCTGCTCGCGCGCCATCCCTGGGAAGGAAGCGAGGCGTATTCGTTCGGTTGCGCTTCCGTGGGTCCAGCGACTGCGGTATCGGCAATGGTAGTATCAGGCCCCGACCCCGACCCCGACCCCGACTCCGACTCCGACTGCAGTACCTGCTCCTTGGCACCCGACACCACGGCTTCCGGCGCAATGGCTTCCTGCTGTTCGGCTATCGCAGTTTGCTTTTCTTTGAGTTGCTTTGCGTACGCCACCACCTCCCGATCCGGCGGCAGCTCCAACTCATCCTGGATGAGCGCCTCGTGAATGGCCGCCTGACGAATGGCCGTTGTCACATCGCCGTGCGCCACCAGGGCACGCATGAGCGCGAGCGTCGCACGTGAGTCGAGCGGATCCACCGCGGCCGCCTTGCGTCGCCACTGCACCGCATCGCCCGTACGCCCTGCACGCTCGGCTGCCTCTGACAACGCTTCCAGCGCGCGCAGATAGTCCCGCTCGAGAACCCGTCGCTCTTCTTCGGCCCAGCGCTCGAACGCCGGCGCACCGGCGAGATGAAACCCGCCGAGAAAGGGGCCCGTGTACAACGCCACCGCGTCGGCATGACGTCCCTGCTTCAGGTGCTCCGCGAACAGTCCCACGTCGTGCGGCAGCAACTCGCCATCGAGCTTGAGATCCTGCGTGCCGGTGATGACTGACTCGTCGCCGAGATCACGGCGCAGCGCATACAGCGCCTGCGCGAGCGCCTTGCGCCGACGCTCCTCGTCGGCTTCATCGGGCCAGAACAATTGCAGCAAACGGGTGCGCGACACGCCGCGGTCGCCCGCACGCGCCAGCACTGCCAGCAACGCCAGCCGCCGCTGCTGCGTGGCCGCGCCGCGCACCTCGCCTTCGTCGGATACCACGGCGCATCCGCCGAACGTGATGAATCGATACATGCCAATGGGTGGACGGGAGGTCGGGTGCTCGATGGCCCGACGGCTGTCCCATTCTCGTCTGGCGAACGCGGCAACGGAAGTCACCAGACCGGATGATTCCACCAGCACCTCGTGGGCCACGTCATTCATTCGGCCGCGGGACTCCGCGGGGCGTCCCGCGCCACCCGCGGCCAAACCCGTTGCAACAACGCCGCGCGCACCTCCATCGCGCCCAGTACCGCGGGCGGCGTGCGCTCGGGCAGTACGTCACGACAGGCCCAGCCCAGCGCCTCCATGGCCAGTCGCTGCGTGGCCTCGTCCACCCCGCTGGCCTGACCCCAGCGTGCGATGCCCACCGCCAGCGCCACACACATCGGGTCTTCAGGCTCGGCGCGAAGCAGCGTTACCAGCTTGTCGAACCAGGCCTGCCACCAGAGTTCGTCCTGCGGCAGCGCCACCGGCCGCACCAGCACGTCCTGCAGGGCCCACATGCGCGCACTGAACGCCGCGCACATGGGACCCGACAGGCTGTCCAGCCCTTCGCAGAGCCATTCACATTGGGCTTGAATGGACGACGTGGCATCGAGCTCCGCAGACATCTCAGGCCACACGGGCCGAATTGCCCGCTGCATCGCCCGCTGCCACCATGACGCCGGCCAGCGTTGTGTAGGCCGCTGCCCAGGCTTCACGCGCCGCTGGCGTGAAGTGCGCACCCAGCACCTCGGCAAAGGTCTCGAGCAGCGCCTGACCCACCACGTCGTAGTGCCAAGCCTCCACCCCGTATCCCGCGTGTCGCGCACCCAGCGCCTCGAGTGCGGGCACCAAACGTGGCAGCTCATCGAGACTCTTCACCACCACGGCCAGGGTCTGGCCAAGCTTTTCCGCCTGACCCGACAGGTCTCCGGCCGGAAACAGGGGCCGCAGGGCCGGGGCCAACGTGAACAATCGGTCGTAGAACAGCGGGGCCACCGCATCGGTGGTGGCCCCCATCAGGTTCCAGGTCGACCGGATCGTGGCGATCTGGTCGGCGGTCATCAGCGTTCCTTGTTGGTCGGCGTGAGACGCGCCACCAGCGACTCCAGCTGCGCCAACCGCTCGGCCATCTGCGCATTCTCCGCCCGCAGCGCCTGCGTCTCCGCCTTGAGCTGCTTCGTCCGGGTCTCGAGCGCCTTCACACCCGCCATGGCGACGCCATCGATATCCACCGTGCCAATGGCCGTTTCACTGTCGCCGAGACCAAACGCCTTACGGAAGGCCTGCGCCGTGGGGCCCATGTGCCGCACCGTGCTGTCCTCGGCCGTGTAGCGCCAGGTGTAGACAGGCAGCGACGCCAGCTTGCTCAGCACCTGCTCGCCGTCGACGGCACGGAAGTCGGACTTCTTGGTGGAATCGGAGGTGTTCGTCCAAGTGCCGCCGGTGCTGAGGTAGGCGCCGGTGCCGGTGTCGAGATAGCGACCAATGGGATTTGCGCCTGTCGGCGTGCCAGTTCCGAAGAAGATACGATCGGCTCGTACAACAAAATGTCCATTCTGTCGCGCAAACACAGGTGCACCGTCGCCGTACCCTGCGTCGATGACCACCGAGCTCGTGAAATTGTTGGTGTGGGCGAAACGACCGATCGCCACGCTGTGGTCACCCGATGCCACGCCTCGAATGCCAACCGAAAACTGACCAGACGCCAACCCGCCGAGTGAAATCCCATAAAGGCCGGTGGCGTCCCCGCTCAGGGAAATTGCGCCGGTGCCGCTGGCCGTGCCTTTCAGTGCCATGCTGCTCGGACCGGTCGCAGTGCCGTCGATGGTTATGGACTTTTCGCCTGAGGCCACCCCAGTCCCAAGAGCCAGTGAGTTGTCGCCCGTCGCTTGCGCGGTATTCCCCATGGCGATTGAGTTCACGCCGCTCGCCAGTGTCTCTACGCCGATGGAGGTCGCATAGCCGTTGGTGGCTTTCGCTACAGTCCCGGCCGCGAATGACGCATACCCTGAGGCTTCCGACTGATCACCAAAGGCCGTCGAGAAGGAGCCAATCTTGTTGTAAGCCCAGCCGCCAATGGTGTTCATGCCGGCGCGGAATGCGCCACGCTCACCAAGCCAGACGAGACCAGTTGATGAACCCGAGAATGTCGGGAGTGGCGTCGCTGCGCCGCCGTACTGAGACAGCACCGTGAACCCCTGCGCGCTCCGGTTCCCATTGGCCAGCAGATACTGCGTGTGATCATCATTGCCCAAACCCGTCAGCGCCCCGTGGGCGCTCACGCCAGCACCGCCGCCACCGCCCGCGCCATCCGTCCAGCTGAACGCCACATGCGTGGGCTGCAGGCAATTCTGCGGCGTGCTCGGCGCCTTGATGCGATACACCGTGCCCGACGCCGGCACGTAGCAGGCATGGAAGACCGTCTGTGCGCCGGCCGACTGCGGCGCGCCGAGCGTCACGGCCAGGGCGGCAGTCGCCGCGGCGAGGGTGGAAAGGAAGGGCCCGCGTCGGCGCGGGGCTGCAGGGATATGCGAAGCAGACATGCGTGAGGTCCTGAGAAAGGGTTGTCGGCGCGGCCGTCGTGGCCGAGTGGACGCTGACAAGGTCGAAAGCCCGCTCGCCTGCCCATCACTTGCGGTCAAATCGCCCGGGTGACCCGCAGGTGATGCGCAGGTGATCGCCCAGCGACCCCCCTTTCGACCTTATGGGCGTGCTCGTGAGCGCCAGACCGTCCCGGTCCCGCCGCGCGCGCATTCCGATCACGTCACCCCATACAGCTCGAGGGCTGCTTCCATGTCTTCCCCGCATTCCGGCGACGCCGCCGATTTCACTCCCCACACCGCACAACACCTTCAGAACCGCCGTTGGGCCGTGGCCCTGCTGCTCGTTTCCTCGGCGCTGGCCGCCTGCAGCGACAGCAACCCCACGGCTCCCGATGCATCAGTCGAATTGACCGATCACGCGCACAGCCAGGTTGCCACGAGCCTGGTGCCGGTGGTCGACGATGCAGCCGAACGGCTGCTCCTCGGCGAGCCGACCGAGTCGCCGCTGCGCTCGGCACTCGAAACGCTGCGGTCGGCGCTGGCCGCGCAGAAAGTAGACGCGGCCCTGCGCGCGGTGGCCGACGCCCAGTTGGCGCTCGAGTTCTCGCGTGCGGCACAGTCCATGGATGCCGCTGATCGCGACGCCCTGGTGCTGCAACTGGGCGTGGTGCACGCGCAGTTGGCGGCCGAGGCGCGCTGAGCATGCGTGTCGTCTTCCAGGCTCTGGTCGGCCGGGCCTTCACAGGCGCGCTGCGCCTGTGGGGGCTGGCCGGCCTCGGCGTCGCGCTGGCCAATCCGCTGACGGCGGGTGGCAATGTGGACGCGCAGACCATCACCCGCGACTTCAGTGTGTGCTTCACGAGTGGCGTGCAGTCCTGCACGCTGCTCACGCTCGCCACCACGGCCTTCTATATAGATGGCAGCACGCGCATCGGGACGGCGGTGGACGTGTATGTGAAGCACAATGAAGGCGCAGCACCGGATGCGGCGGCGGTGAGTGCGCTCACCGGCTTCTACTTCGCGTATGCCGGCGCCAGCGTCACACCGGTGGGCGGCGCCGATGTCTCCGACGAATCGGGTCTGGTCACGCCGCTCATCCTGCCCGAGGGCGACTACTCATCGCCCTTTCCACTCAATGCCGGCGGCTGGTCACAGTTGGCACGCAGCAGCACCAGCACGTCCGCTTCGCCCAGCTTCGACAACTACCTGTCGTTCAGCAACACGCTCACCGCGTATGACGAGCTGACGGGGCGCGTGAACACGCAGTACATCGGTGGCTTGCGGCGCTGCGGCGGGTAGCGGCGCATTGGATGCGGTGTACACCACCGAGCTCTGGACCTGCGGTGAGGGCAGCTACTGGTTCACCACCTTCACCGAGGCCTGGTTCGATGCCGACCTCGTGAACACGGTGGGCGTGAGCACCTACGCGCTGTTTGACGGCGCGGACTACGGTGTCGCGGCCTTCTGTGATCGCTATCTCGACACCAACACCAGCTTCGGTGATGCCGATGGCAGCTTCACCAACCTTGGTGACGTGTGTGCATCCAGCAATACCGGCGGCGACAATGGTGGTGGTGACAACGGCGGTGGTGACAACGGCGGTGGTGACAACGGCGGTGGTGACAACGGCGGTGGCACACCGGGAGGCCCCGGCACACCGGTGCCCGAGCCCTCGTCGCTGTGGTTGCTGCTGACCGGCGCGGCCATGCTGCTGGGATCGAGTGCGCGCGTGCTCAAGGCGCAGGTGGCCTCCTGTCCACTCGTGCCGCGCATCATGCAGGCCGCGCGCCTTCATGCAGAGAACAGCACTCGCGTCCTGCGGGTGGACGAGGTGCCGGTGCCCAAGCCCGCCGCCAATCAGGTGCTGGTGCGTGTGCACGCCGCGAGTGTGAATCCGGTGGACTGGAAGCTGCAGGATGGCGGTGACCTGCCGCTGCTGTCCATTCCCGGCGGCGACTTTGCCGGAGTGGTTGTTGCCGTGGGCTCAGGCGTGACCGGCTATCGCTGCGGTGATGCGGTGGCCGGCACCGTGGACCAGGGCGCGCAGGGCGGCAGCTACGCCGAGTACATGGTGGCGCCGCTCGAGGCCCTCGTGCGCAAGCCCGAGCGATTCAGCATGCAGGAGGCGGCCGCCTATCCCACGGTGGCCATTGCCGCGTGGCGCTTTCTCATTGCCGGCGCCCAGGTGCAGCGTGGCGAGCGGGTGCTGGTGCACGGCGCCGCCGGTGGTGTGGGCTCCATGGTGGTGCAGATGGCCAAGGCACGCGGCGCGTATGTCATCGGTACGGCCTCCGCGCGCAATCACGCCTATCTGCGCTCCTTGGGCGCCGATTCGCTCATTGACTACAGCACCACGCCGTTCGAAACCGTCGTGCGCAATGTGGACGTGGTCGTCGACGCGGTGGGCGGCGAAACGCTGGCGCGTTCCTACGGGGTGCTGCGCAAGGGCGGGCGTCTCGTGTCACCCGGCGGCGCGGTGGACATGGCGCGCTGCACAGCGGCCGGCATTGTATGTCCGGCGCGCGCGCCCTGGGATGTGCAACGCGGACTCGATTACGCTGCGCCCCTCATTGCCGCGCAGCAACTTCGCGTGCACGTGGACAGCGCCTACACGCTCGCCAGTATCATGGCCGCGCAGCAGCACAGCCGCAGCGGGCGCACGCGGGGCAAGGTGGTGGTGGACATGAACGCCGACGCGCACGCCGCAGCCATGCAGCCATTGGCCGCATATCTCGAGGGCCACGCCACCGGGAGCCGCAGCGCCTTCGAACGCGCCTTTGCGGCCGACGCCATGCTGGTGGGCATCAAGGACGGGCAGTACCGCCAGTGGCCCGCCAGCGAATACGTGCGCATCTCGTCGTCCGGACGCGCGCCGGCTGACGAGGCCCAGCGCCGGCGGCGTGTGGAGAGCCTGCGGGTGACGGGCACGGTGGCCACGGCCGTCCTCCGTCTCGAGTATCCGGACATGCTGGCCTGGGACCACATGACGCTCATTTCCCAGGGCGGCGAATGGCGCATTGCCGTCAAGGCGTACGACGCGCAGACTCCGGGGCGCTGATCGCACGGCTTCGCGTGCGACCGGCCTGCCACCCTCTATCGCACGCTGCCCATGTCCGGCGCATTGCTCCGCACCATCCTGCTGCTTACGGCGTCGAATGTGTTCATGACCTACGCCTGGTACGGCCACCTCCGCAATCAGAGCGACAAGCCCTGGGTGGTGGCCGCGCTCGTGAGCTGGGGCATCGCGCTCTTCGAGTACCTGCTGCAGGTACCGGCCAACCGGGCCGGCTTCACGGTGCTCACCCTGCCGCAGCTCAAGATGCTGCAGGAGGCCATCGCGTTGACGGTCTTTGTGCCCTTCGCCGTGTTCTACATGAAGCAGCCGGTGAAGCTGGATTTCCTCTGGGCCGGACTCTGCATCATGGGGGCCATGTATTTCATGTTCCGGGGCAGTGCCGCCGGGTGACGGGCATTTCTACTTGACAGCGTTAGGTGAATTGACAATATTCGCCAGATGACCACCTCCGCCATCCGCTCCGCCTCGCTGGCGCGCCGTGAGCGCCAGAAGGCCGAAACCCGCCAGTCCATTCTGGACGCGGCGCGGGAGCTGTTCGTGAGCGAGGGGGTCGAGGCCACCACCATGCGGGCCATTGCTGCCCGCATTGGCTACACACCCACCGCCATCTACCACCATTTCCGCGACAAGGACGCGCTCATTCAGGAGCTCTGCCTCGCGGACTTCTCGGCGTTGGGCCAGGCCATGCACAAGATCGGCCGCATCGAGGATCCGGTGGACCGGGTGCGCCGCATGGCATATGCCTACACCGATTTTGCGCTCGACAATACGAGCCAGTATCGGTTCATGTTCATGACACCACCAACACAGTCGTTGGCTGTAGCGCACGAAGAGCTCCACAAGCGTCCGGAAGAGGACGCTTATCTCTTCCTGCTCGACACCGTGACGGAAGGCATCAATCTCGGAGTATATCGTCCGGAGCTCAGCGACCCCGTGGAGCTGGCCCAGATCTTCTGGGGTGGCCTGCACGGCATCATTTCGCTCTGGCTGACACACTGTGGCAACCCGCACATCATTCTCCGCGACCCCCGCGAGACCATCCGGACGCAGTGTGATCTCATCATCCGAGGCGCGCTGCGAAACCCCACGCACTGAAGTCCCGTAGCACCACACAACTCGGCATTTCACTCCCAGGGCGCCTCGGCGCCCTTCTTCAGGATCCTTTACTTAACAGTGTTAGAGAAACGATCCGTGTTTACAAGCAAATCGATGTTCAGGCTGCGACGGCGCAGTCTCATGGGGGCCATGCTGCTCACGCCCCTCATCACCGTCGCAACGAACGCCGGCGCCCAAAGCATGAGCCGGGCGAGCAGCGCGGCCACAGCCGATAGCACTCGGCGCCTGCTCGACCGCTACATCGCCGAGGCGGTGCGCAGCAATCTCGCCCTCGCCCAGCAGCAGGTCGCCGTGCAGCGCGCGGAGGCCGGGGTCCAGGAAGCCAATGGTCGCTTTCTCCCCAGCCTCGGTCTCAACGCCCGCTACTCCGAGTTCAGCGGCGTCATCAACATCGGCGACTTCATCAACCCCACCTACGCCGCGCTCAACCAGATCCTCGGTCAGCAGCGCTTCCCCACGGACATCAACGCCACGCTGCCCTTCCGTCAGGAGACCAAGCTCGACCTGCAGATGCCGCTCTTCAACGGCGCGCTCTTTGGCGCCCGGGCGGCGGCGCGGGCCCAGCGGGATTTGGTAGGCAGCACCCGCGATGCGGCACTCCGCCAACTGGTGGCCGACGTGCAGTTGGCCTGGCTGCAGGTCGCCAGCGCCACGCGTGCCGTACAGACCCTCGAAGCCACCCTGCCCGTGCTCGACGAGAACCTGCGCGTGAGTGAACGCCTGGTCAGTGCAGGGCAGGCCACACCCGATGTCGTGCTGCGCGCGCGCGCCGAACGCAGTGATCTCGTGCAGCAACTCGACGACACCCGCAGACTGTGCGCGGCCGCCATTCGCGGCTTCAATTTGCTGCGCAATCAGGAGCCCGACGCGCCCATTGCCATGGGACTCGCAGGCGACACCGCGGCACTCGCGCAGCAAGAGCCTGCGGACACGTTGTTGCCACGCGCCGAACTGGTCGCGCATGCCCTGCGCCACCGCGAAGAACTGACGCAGGCCGGCAGTGGCGTGGCGTTGGCCCGTGCACAGCAGCGCGTGGCCGGCAGTGCGTTCCTGCCCAACCTCTCGCTCGGTGCCAGCTACGGCGTGCAGGGCGACCGCTACCGGTTCGATCGCAACAACGACGTGGCCCTCGCTTCGCTGGTGATGTCGTGGAACGTGTTCAACGGGAGACAGGACGACGCGCGCCGCCAACAGGCCAACGCACTCAAGCAGGAGGCCGAGCTGCGCCTGCGTGAAACCGAGCGCGGCATCGCCACGCAGGTGCACAACGCGGCCGACGCCGTGGACGTGGCACGCAGCAATGTCCGCAGCGCGCGCGATCGCTACGACGCGGCGCAGCGTGCCTTCACCCTGGTGGAGCGGCGCTACGGCGAAGGCCTCGCCACCCAGGTGGAGTTCCTGAGTGCGCGCGCCGCCTACACATCCGCTGCGCTCAATCAGGTCATCAGTCGCTTCACGCTCGACGCCCGTCTCGTGGAGCTCGAGCGCGTGGCGGCGCTTCGCACACTGCCGCGCTGAAACGCGCACGGCATCAGGCGTTTCCAGCAATTCGACAACCACTGCATCTCCCGACCCTCCACACACTCCGGACGAAGATGTCTCTTTCCCATTCACACCATCCCGCGCGCGCGGCCGCTCTGCTGGCCCTCGTGCTGTTCACTGCCTGCGCTGAAGCGAATGCCAACGCAAATGCCAACGCAAATGCCACAGCCGGCAACGACAGTGGTCGCACATCCGCCGCCAATACCACCGACGCGACGGCCGACCCGGTCAGCGTCACGCTCGCCTCGCCGGCTGACGATCTCAGTGCCGCAACCATTGTGGCCACCGGCACGTTTGCGTCGCGCGATGAAATTCCCCTCGGCTTCAAGATCGGCGGCGTCGTGCATCGGGTCCTCGTGGACGAAGGCGCCGTCGTGCAGCGCGGCCAGGTGCTGGCCGTGCTCGATCTCCGCGAAATCGATGCGGCCGTGGCCAAGGCGCAGGTGCAGGTGGACAAGGCCACACGCGATCAGGCCCGACTCCTGCGCCTCGTGGCCGACAGCGTGGCCACCACGGTGCAACTGCAGGACGCTACCTCGGCACTCGACGCCGCGCGCGCCGATCTGGCCAGCGCGCGTGTCAACCGCGAGTACGCCACCATTATTGCGCCCGAAGCGGGCACCGTTCTGCAGCGCCAGGTCACACCCGGCGCCACCGTTTCGCCCGGCGGCTCCATGTTCGTGCTGGGCGGCGCGCGGCGCGGCCGCGTGCTGCGCGCCGGGCTGCCCGATCGTGACGCGCTGCGTGTGCAGGCCGGCGACAGCGCCACCGTGCAGTTCGACGCGCTGCCCGGTCAGCGCTTTGCCGGTCGGGTGGTGCTCATCGGTCGCTCGGCCGATCCGCGCACGGGAACCTACAGTGTGGAGGTTGCCCTGCGTGATGCTGAGCGTCTGCCCAGTGGGTTGGTGGGTGAGGCGCGTGTGCATCTGCGCGACACTTTCCGCGCACGGGGCGCGGCCAGCGATCGTGGCATGACACCACGCACGCTGCCTGCCGACGCCCTGCTCGAGGCCGACGGCGACTCGGCCACCATCTACGTGCTACGTGACGCCGCCACGGTCAGCGCAACGGGTGACAGCACCTGGACAGCCGCTCGTCAGCGTGTGGCGGTGCTGGGCATCGACGGCGACCGCGTGCAAGTGCAGGGAGTGACAGCCGATGCGCGCGTGGTGGCACGTGGCGCGCCCTACGTGACGCCTGGCACACGACTGCGGGTGGTGGCCGCCAATCCGTCCACGCGGGATCCGCGCCCATGAACGGTCTCAGCAACCTCACACGCTTCGCCGTGGAGCGTTGGCAGTTCACGGTCCTGGTGTTTCTCATGTTCGTGGCGCTTGGCGCATCGAGCTGGTTTGCCATCGCCCGTAGTGAGGATCCCAGCTTCCCGGTTCCCATCTACACGGTGGTGGCAGTGTATCCGGGCGCGTCACCGGAAGACATGGAACAGCTGGTCGCCGATCCGGTGGAGAAGCAGCTCAAGACACTGGAGAACGTGAAGGAACTGCGCAGCACGAGCAGCGACGGGCTCACGGTCATTCGCATTGAGTTCGACGCCGATGTGGATGCCGAGCGCAAGTACGATCAGGTGGTGCGCGAGGTCAATGCGCTGCGCCCCGCGTTGCCGGCCGCACTGCAGCGGCTCGAGGTGGAGCGCAACCAGAACTCCGACCTCACCGTGTTTCAATTGGCTCTCGTGGCGCCACAGCTGCCCTATGCACAGCTCGAGGACGCGGCGCGTTCCATGGAAGAGCGCGTGGAGCGCATTCCCGGTGTGAAGCGCGCCGAGCGCTGGGCCGCACCGCCGCGCGAGCTGCAGGTCACGCTCGACCTCGGTCGCATGGCCCGGATTGGCATTACGCCGGCCCAGGTGCTGCAGGCCTTGGGCAGTGACAATACGCAAATTCCCGGTGGCTCGGTGGACGTGGGCACGCGTCGCTACAACGTGGCCACCCAAGGACGCTATCGCAGCGTGCAGGACGTGCAGCGCTCGGTGGTGGCCGGCCGCGACGGCGCGGTCGTGCGGGTGCAGGATGTAGCCACGGTGCAGTGGGCCGATGGCGATGCCGTGCATCTTGGCCGCTTCAACGGACAGCGTGCCATGTGGCTGTCGGTGGCGGTGCAGGAAGGGCAGAACGTCTCCACCGTCAAGCAGCGCGTCTGGGCGACGCTCGACACGGCCGAGCAAAGCCTGCCACAGGGGGTGAAGCTCGAGCGCGGCTTCGACCAGAGCGAGAACGTGGACTCGCGTCTTTCGCGGCTAGGATGGGACTTTGCCATTGCCATCGTGCTGGTGCTGCTCACGCTGCTGCCACTGGGCACACGCGCCTCGGTGATCGTGATGATTTCCATTCCCACCTCGCTGGCCATGGCGGTCACACTGCTCTACGTGACCGGCTACTCCATCAATCAGTTGTCCATCGTGGGCTTTGTCATTGCGTTGGGGCTGCTGGTCGATGACAGCATCGTGGTGGTGGAGAACATCGCGCGTTTCCTGCGCGAGGGCTACTCGCGCACTCAAGCGGCCATCGAGGCCACCAAACAAATCGGCGTGGCGGTGCTCGGCGCCACCTTCACGCTCATCTTTGCGTTTCTCCCGCTGATCTTCTTACCAGGGTTGTCTGGCAAATACATCCGTGTGCTGCCCATGGCGGTGGTGTACGCCGTGCTGGCCTCGCTGGTGGTGTCACTCACTATCATTCCCTGGCTGGCCTCGCGCCTCATGCCCCGCGATTCCGCCCCTGAAGGCAACGCCGTGTTGCAGTGGCTCGACCGCGGCATTCATCGCACCTATGCGCCGCTGCTGCAGCGCGCCATGAACAACCCGCGCACTACACTGGCACTGTCGGCACTGCTGGTGGTGGGCGCGTTGGCACTCGTGCCGGCGGTGGGCTTCTCGCTCTTCCCCAAGGCGGGCACGCCGCAGTATCACGTGGACATCACCACGCCGGAGGGCACGAGCCTGGCCGAGACCGACCGCGCCGTGCGTCACGCCGAGCAAGTGGTGTTGGCCCATCCAGGTACGCGGGCCGTGTTTGCCAACGTGGGCAAGGACAACCCCGAAGTGTACTACAACGTGTTTCAGCGCGCCGAGTCGCCCACGCGTGGCCAACTCATCGTGCGACTCAATGAGTATGACAACGTGCGCACACCCATCATGCTGGATTCGTTGCGCGCGCAGATGGCGCAGTTTCCGGGAGCACGCATCGAGCTCAAGGAGTTCGAGAACGGTCCGCCCATCGACGCGCCCATCGCCATGCGTCTCGAAGGGCCCGATCTCGACACGCTGCAGCAGCTCGCCGCCAAGGTGGAGGCGGTGTTCGCGGGTACGGCCGGCACGCAATATGTGAACAACCCCGTGCGTTTGCGTCGAAGCGATCTGCGCGTGGTGGTGGATCGGCAGAAGGCGGGCCTGCTCGGGGTGCCGGGCGCCGAGGTGGAGCGGACGCTGCGCCTGGGTGTGGCCGGTCTCGAGGCCGGGAAGATGCGCGCCAGCAACGGCGAGGAGTATCCCATTCGTGTCGGCATTGCCCACGACGGACGACCGGCACCGCAGGATCTCGAGCGCATCCATGTGAGTTCGGTAGCCGGCGCCATGGTGCCGCTTTCGCAGATCACGACCACACGCTTTGTGTCTTCGCCCACGTCCATCGATCACCGGGACCGGCAGCGCGCGGTCACCGTGACCAGCTATGTGCGTGAGGGCTACAACACCGACGCGGTCACCAAGAACATACTCTCGGCACTCGCCTCGCTCGACCTGCCCGATGGCTATCGCCTCGTGCCGGCCGGTGAGATTGAAAGTCGGCAGGAGAGCTTTGGTGGCATTGGCGGAGCCATCATCGTGGCCGTGTTTGCCATCATGGCCATTCTCGTGCTCGAGTTCCGCGACTTCCGCACCACGCTGGTGGTGGCGAGCGTGATTCCGCTGGGTGTGGTGGGCGGCATCGTGGCGCTGCTGCTCAGTGGCTACACGTTGAGCTTCACGGCCATGATTGGCTTCGTGGCGCTCGTGGGCATCGAGATCAAGACCAGCATTCTGCTGGTGGACTTCACCGATCAGTTGCGCACCGAGGGCGTGCCGCTGGACGAAGCCATTCGCCGCGCGGGTGAAGTGCGTTTCCTGCCCATCGTGCTTACTTCGCTCACGGCCATTGGCGGTCTGCTGCCATTGGCGCTGCAGGGCTCGGGGCTCTACTCGCCGCTGGCCTGGGTGATCATTGGCGGTCTGGTGAGCAGCACGCTCATTGCGCGCCTGGTGACGCCGGTACTGTACAAGCTGCTGGCACCGCGTGATGCCAAGGCGGTGGCGACTGCGCCGTCGATGGTGATGGGGGCGCCGGCGACGGCTTGACGGGCACCCTGCCAACGTCAATTCTTCGGATGCTAAGTATCTCAGGGCCTCGCAGTTGAACGCAGGCGGGGCCCCGTGAGTGTAGTGAAATTCAGCGCGTGCAAGGCGGGGACTTCATGGCAACATCGGCGAAGCGAAAGAAGAGTCTGATCTTCATTGTGGTCACGCAGACACTGGGGATCATCGTCTCGTCGGCACTGGTGACGTGGATCTTGACGTGGACCGGTCGCCCATTCCCTGAGGTGCTTCCCATTGGCGTGCTGTTGGCTATCGGATCGTATGCGGTGAACTGGTTCGCTCAGCGGAAGTTCGCTAACCGCGAGTGACGCGGCGGGGCGCCACAGCGCCGCCGGCAAGAGCGCCCAATACGACGGCGAGCGAAAACAGTGGGGCTCCTGCAGAGATATACCAGCCGGCCATGAGCATCCACAGGCCGCCGACCAGGCCGCCTACCAGTGCGCCCACCGCCGGCATCGCGCCACCTCGTCCGAACCACGCTTCGCAGACCCGAACAATGCCGACGACCATAAGCGCCGGAATGGGTAGCAGTAAAGCCAGGAAGAGCCCATGCCCCAACATGTTCAGCGCGTGTTCGGCGAATTGCTCGAGTGACATGGTTGGGAAACGACCATACCATCCGGGGCCTGGGCGATCGCTGTACGGCAGATAACCGAACAGTGGGGCAACCATCAGAAACACGGTGATGCCTCCGGCCAGCACGGCCGTGAAGCGCAGTGCAGTCATGGCCGCGTCGAGTACCACGCGCAATGAATCGCCACACTTTTCACGGAAGGTGCTCATGACGCAACCAAGTTAGCGCGAGGAATCGGTGTCCGAACACCTGCGATGTGCGTTGACCGGTGTGCTCGGTCACACGGAGTGGGTCCACGCACTTGACTTGACGTTCGCCGCAGCAAAGCGTCGATTTGCGCCATGCCTCTCTGCACGACGCGACTGCCTGCCACGCCGCATGTGGCACTTGCCCTGTTGTTGCTGGCACGGCCCACTGGCTTGACGGCCCAGGCAACGGGTGGCGAAGCGGCCACCGGCACGCTGTCAGGCATGGTGCTGACCGATGTGGGCGAGAAGCCCATCGCAAATGCCGAGGTCCGACTCAGCGGCAGCACGCGCGCGGTGCGCAGCGACTCGGCCGGTCGCTTTGAACTCAGTGGCCTGCCCACGGGCATGCAGCGTTTCGAAGTGCGGGCCATCGGCTTTCAGCCTTTGCGTCAGTCCCTGGTAATTCCCGCCGGCCGCAGCATGGATGTCGACCTGCTGTTGGTAGCCGAGGTCCAGCAGTTGAACACCGTGCGCGTGGGCGCCGAGCCCGGCGTGGGGGTGCGCAAGCCCTGGTTGAGTGGTTTCGAGGAGCGCCGCAGCTATGGCATTGGCAGCTTCCTCACTGAGGCCGAGCTGGAGAAGCAGGACCCCAGTCGCTGGGCAAGCGCGGTCGCGCAACATGTGCCCGGCCTGCAGCTGGTGAGTTACAACGGCCGCGCGTCCTTCGGCATCAATCGTGGGCTCATCAGCTTCAACAACATGCCGCGTGGTGATCGCATGGATCAGTCACAGGGCGCGCCGCGCAGTTGCTACGTGCAGGTCATCATCGACGATGTCGTGCGCTACGCCAGCCGGGTGGACGAGCCGCTGTTCGACGTCAGCAGCATTGATCCGGGCACGGTGGCGGCGGTGGAGTTCTACAGCGTGAGTCAGTTGCCTGCGCGGTTCAATCGTGGGGGCAATGCGCCGTGCGGGACGCTGGTCATCTGGAGAAAGTAGGAGACGCTGCCGACGCAACGGAGCACGCGACCACGCAAACAGCCGCGCACTACTCCGGCACCAGGCGCGTGCCCGAAAGCCGCTCCGCCAGACCGCGTGCCGGTGTACGCACCGCCAGCAAAATCGCGATCACCGCCAGCACGATGCCGAGCAACAGCACGGGCATCGTCCACGCGGGCGTGCTGCGGGCAGTCAGCCTCGCGATGCTGCCGACCATCAGCAGTATCCAGGGCGTCCAGGTCACCACTTGTCGTACGGTCAATCGCAACCGACCGGCCGGGCTGCCGGCGGCAGTGACCAGATCCAGTCCCATCACTCGCAGGACCATGCCGCGGCGCACCGTCATGGCCGCGATCAGCGCGAACACCGCGCCGAGCCCGGACACCGCGGCGGCAGTGAAGAGGGCAATGAGCCACCGCACGTTCAGTACGCCGGGCGGACGACCCTTCCAGGTCGAGTCAACGAGTCGGTCGGCCTCGGCGAGCCGTGTGGCACTCACGATGGGATAGGCGCGCACGACCGAATCCGCCAGTTCCCACTCGCGTTTGGCGATGCCTGCGGTTCTCACGACAGCCGAGTCGCGGCCTTCGCGGTGACGCGTCACCGCTTCGCCAAGATGGCCCGCGATATACACGCCAACCAACTCGCGCGCGTCACGCTGGTCTGGGGCTCGACTCGCGGAATCATCAAGCCAGTCCACCAGTGGTTGCAGTCGATCAAGGTCCGCATCGCGTGGCGCCACCACCACGGCGCCATAGGACGACACGAAGCCCATGCCCAGCATTGGCGCGGTCGTGGCGACGGCAAGCAGCAGGCGACGCTGTGCGGTGAGTGGGGGACGGTTCGCACCGGCCGCGGTGAGCGTAGCATACAGCGCATCAAGTCGCGACGCGGGGGCCTCCATGGCTGTCAGCAGAGATCGCGCTCGCAGTGGCCAATCCGCGAGCGCCGTCCGGAGGGTCTGTTGCAGCAGTCGGGCCACACTGGCAGGGAGTGGCCCTGCATCCCCGGTGGCCGCCTCGCGAACGTTCACCGCGGCATCGTGACTCGCGGTGCTGTCCTCCATCGTGCCGTGTCCGACGCGAAACGGCAGCACCACGGCGTGCCCGTCATCGGTGATGAGTACATCGGCCGCCGACAGGCCAGTCACGGGAAGTCCGGCGTCCCGCCGGGCCCGCAGTTCGTCGAGCAGATCGGTGAGCCAGGCGTGCACGGCCCCCCATGATACGCCCGGAACGAGACGGGTGGCCAACGGCGCGCCGCTCACAGCGGCGTAGGCATCCCAGGCCTCATCGGCGCTGCGGCGTCCGCCAATCCAGCGCGCGCAGGTCGTGCGGCTGGCCTGGCGCTCAGCGTCGGAGAGTGGTGCGCTGCCAGGGGGGCGCCGCACGATCCATACAGGGCGCTGCAGGGCACCGTCACTCGCCAACAACACCATGCCGTCGGCGTCGATTGCGCCCGAAACCTCGTAGGCCCCAACGCGACCACTCATCGCATGGTGAAGCGGCAGCATCTGCACCTCGCCACCGAGCGCCCGGTCGCGCGCCACCGTGGACTGTTCGGTCACCACACGCGTACCGGAGATGCGGTCATGCTCCGCCAACCAGCCGTTGGCCTTCCGCGCACGCGCAAAGAGCAGCAGCAGGCCGCCGATGCTGATGGTCATCACGACGACGGCACCAGCGGTCTTGTCCATCGCCAGCGGCAGACTCGCGAGCACCGCAAGCAGGCCCGGCGCAACGACAAAGAGCCCACGGAGCGCTGCGCGCGCGATACCGGGCACAGCACCGTCCGCGCGAACCGTGCGCAGACCCAGCAAGCGCTTCGCGGGGGTCCAGCCGGTAAGCCCTTCGAGAATCGCGTAGATGAGGATCTCGAACGGCACGGCGGACAGGGCCTGCACCACCGCATAGCGCGGATCGTCAACCGTGAGCGCAACATTCACGCCGAGGGGCCGAAGCAATCCGAGAATCGGCAGTGTGAGCGTGCTGATGAGATAGTTGTCGATGACGCCGGCGGCCAATCGCCGCACGATGGGGGCCGGCGTGTGCTCGATGGGTCGGCAGGCCAACAGCGCAGCGCGCAGGGCGCCGTAGTCGGCGAACCGTTCGTCGCGATTGCGCGCCAGACACTTCATCACGATGGCGGCCAGTCCCGGCGGCACATCGCGGCGATACTGCACAAGCGGCGTGGGGGCGCCGCTCATGACCACCGCAATCAGCTTGACGGCGTTGTCCGCATCGAAGGGCAGCTTGCCGGTGAGCAGGTAGTACAAGGTCGCGCCCACCGCATAGATATCGGCGCGCACATCGAGCGCCTCACCCAGAAGCTGCTCGGGCGAGGAGAAGACGGGCGTGCCGAGAAAGAGCCCGGTCTGCGTCAGCCGCCCCTGTTCGACACTTTCGACCGGGCGGGACAGGCCAAAATCGCCGACCTTGATCGTGCCGTCGCTGCCGATGAAGCAATTGGCTGGTTTGATGTCGCGATGCAGAATGCCGCGCCGATGGGCCGCCTCGAGTCCATCGATGAGCTGCAAGGTGTCGTCAATGGCGTCGATCACCGACAGCGGACCCTGCGCCTCGACCTTCTGTTCGAGCGTGCCCCCCTCGACCAGCTCCATTGCAATGGTCAGTCGGCCTTCGATTTCCTCGGTCCGATAGACGTAGACGGTGTTCGGATGATTCACCGACGCGGCCGTGCGCCCCTCGCGCAGAAAGCGCTCGCGATCCTCGGCGCGCTCAAGCCCGGCCGCAAGCACCTTGACGGCCACGAGGCGCCCGTCCTCGATCTGCTCGGCTGCGTACACGGCGCCCATGCCGCCGCGACCCAGCAGATGTTGGATGCGATAGCCGCCGAAGGTCTGACCGGGGGTGAGTTCCGCGCTCGTCACGTCGTGGTGGATGGGCAGGCGGGAGACGTCGCTGTTCCTCGTCCAAGCGAATCAATCGCGAAAGTCGGCATGGGGCAATATGTCGCACTGTGAATCGGCCAAGCCTTGCCCAGCGGCACGGTAACAACCCACAATTCGACGCTGCGCTTCCACGCTTTCGCCGTTTGTCCCTGCTTTCCCGACATGATTCGGTCTTCGATTTCTGCACTGCTGGTGTCCACTGCACTGGCGGCCCATGCGCAATCCAGCCGCCCGCAACAGACGGCTGTAGGCGCGATCGTCACGCTGCGACCGAGCGCGGAGGCGGTTCGTGTCGTCATCGATCTGCCGGTCGCGCGCGACACCGTTCGCTTTCGCGATCCGGCTGTTCCACGGGACGCGTGGACCATTGAAAGCCCGAACATTCGCTGGGTAGGCGGCGCATTGGTTGGCGAAGCGCCCATCAAGCGCGTGGTGCTCAGCGTGCGCCCCGATACCACGGAGAACGGCCGCGGCTATTTGTCGGCCATTCGGGTCGGTAACGGGTGGCAACTGCATGGTCCCGCGTTCGAAGTGGCACAGCATCCAACACGCGTGGTTCCCTCGCTAGCCGCCGACTGGATGCAGTGGCCCCAACGCAGGCTCACGCAAGGCTACTTCTACCTCGGACCACGCCAACAGCACCGACGCCAGTCGTCACACGAACTGATCGCGGGGGCCAGCGTTCCGACGCCGCTTCGCGCACTCGCTGACTCGGCACTCACCGCTGCGCTTCGCGATCACGCCAGGCGGTTTGGCACGACCTTGATAGACCGGCCAGCGATGATCATCACGCAGGATGGCCCGCCTGGTTCATTTTCGTTCCGCGGCGACGTGACTGATGGCGGTGTAATGTCGTTGCGTTTTGCGCGTGACTTCACGCTGGCTTCTTCGGCGACAACACGCGCGGACGTCTGGCTGTTCGTGGCACACGAGGCCGCGCACCTCTGGAACAGTCATCTGGCGCAAGCGGATGATGCGCACCCATTTCTGCATGAAGGCGGTGCGGAATATGCCGCGCTGCAATCGGCGGTCGCAGCAGGAGTGCTGTCACAGGACGCGCTGCATTCGCGTCTGTCGGATCGCCTCACCGAATGCCACCGTCAGATCGGTGTGCGGGACTCGTTGCAGCGCATCATGGCGCGCGGCGGGGCCGTGTACGACTGTGGTACGGTACTGCAGTGGCTTGGCGACCTCGATGGTGGTGCCGCAGGGGGATTCGAGTCTACCTGGCGTGCGCTGGTGGCGAATTCGCTGCGCCAACGCAGACCGTACCATTTGCAGGAGTTTCGTGCGTTGCAGCCAGCGGGTTCGCTCGCTGCGCAGTGGTTCGATGTATCGCCCGACCTGCGGTGGCGAACCCTGAATGAGCGCCTGGCGTCACGAGGGGTCAGGTGGGAGAACGCGCCCAGTTCTCAGGCTTATGTAGTATCGGCGCTGCTTCATCTCGCGCGGCAGGTGTGCGCGCGCGGATCTTCCATAGGCTTCGGTTTGGTCAACGGAAAACTGCGCTATGACCAGGAACCGGGTTGCGGCCCGATTGCTCATGGCCCCGTGATTGCGGCCATCGAGGATGTGGACCCGCTGAAGGATGGCGCGGAGCTGTTCGCTCGTGTCGAGGCACGCTGCCAGTCGGGCGCGCCCGTTCGGGTCCAGACCGACTCCGACGGCCGCAGCATTGAGCTGCCTTGCTCCGCGGCGCCGGCGCGGCCGGTGGCGTATCGCCTGACGAGCATGCCGTCGCTGGTTCGTGTGCCGTAGAGTCAGCGAACGCCCCTCAGATCCAGACGCGGCGGTCGCCCGTACCGAGTCCGATGATGGCGGTGCTCTGGTAGTCGAGAGCGCCGGCGGTTCGTTCGCCAATCGTCGTGGCGCGAGTGCTGCGGAGTACCATGAGTACGATCACATCAGCGGCGCTCACCGTGCCACCGGCGGTGAGTACTGCGACCATCCACGGTCCGCCGAGCGGTGTCACGCGTAGTATGGTGGCTGTTTCGCCGTCATAGGCGGGCACCAGCCTGCCGGGACCTGCTTCCATGCGGGCGATCAGGCGTTACTCCGCGGCGCTCGGCGACGGACCACCGAGTCGCCGGACGTGAGCAAGCGGTTTCGGTGACGAGACCACGACAGACCGACCGCTGTCGTACGGCGTCTGGCGCGCCCCCACATGCCAGGGGAGAAGCGCAGGAGCATGCGTCAGTGGAGGGTGGCGGTCAGCTGCTGCATCATGAAACGTCTTGGCGAACATTTCGCTGACAAGGGAAAGACCGTCCCCATAGACTTCGACAACGCGCCGAGCAGCGATATGAACGGCTATACGTACCCCCACACCATCGAGAACGGTGCCGGTGAGCGACTCACCTTTCTTCGCCTTGTTCCGGGCCGAACCGGCGACCGCCTGGAGGTCGAGAATGTGGTGAAGCCCGGTGAAGGACCGCCGATGCACACCCACCATCGTCAGGTGGAGGCGCTCACTGTTGAGGAGGGACGCATCGGCTACCAGCGACTCGGTGAGGCGCCGCAGTACGCCGGTCCCGGCGAGACGGTGGTGTTCAAGGCCGGCGAAGCGCACAAGTTCTGGAGCGCCGGCGACGTGGATTTGCGGTGTACCGGCTATATCGAGCCGGCTGACAACGTGGAGTACTTTCTCACGGCCTTGTTCGAGTCGCAGCGTCAACATGGCGGCGGTCGTCCAGGCCCACTCGATGCAGCCTATCTCGTGAGGCGATATCGCTCCGAGTTCAGCATGGCGGAGATCCCGGCAATGGTTCAGCGGTTCGTCTTTCCCGTGCTGGTGCTGATCGGAACCATGCTGGGCAGGTACCGGAAGTACGCTGACGCGCCGGAACCCATTCCGCGCTGATGCAACTCTACGATGCTAGATTGCGGCATGATCAATCTGCGTCGTGTCACGAGTCAATTCCTGTGTCCCGCTCTTGCTGTCATGGTGGGAGTCCTACCGTACACACTCCGCGCGCAGGAGAACGACAGCGCGCGTGGCTGGGTCATCGCCGGCGGTCTTGGGCTTGGCCTTGCGAACGTCCCTGAGTCCCGAACACCAGTCTACTTCGACGCGCTGCAGCAGACGGCGCGTGTCGCGCTGCAGCGCAACGTTGGCGCCGGGGTGAGCGCGGGCGTGTCGTTGACGACGACCGTTGGGACCGAGGGTGGCGATTGTGTGGGCATCGGTCCCTGCGCTCCGCGGTTCAGTCATCGCACTTTCAGTGGAACACTGACCTACGTGCGCGGCCAACGCCTTCGGTCGTGGAAGCCCATGGCAACCGTGGTCGCTGGGTTGGCGCAGATACCCGAGACCTGGGCATCCGGTCTCAACGCGCGGACTCCTGCCAAGAGCACCTGGCAGATCGGCGCGGCGATCGACTTTCCCGTACTCGTTGGACCGGGCACCGCGCTTTTGCTCGGCTGGGAGGGACACATCATCCCGGACGCTCCCGGCGGCGGAGTCGGCGTCAACACGCTGGTCATGACCTTGCGGCACAGCCTGTTTCGTCGTGTGGCATTCTGACAGTAGCATTGTCCATGCTCATCCTGAGATGCACCAAACCGCTGCTCGCAAAGCTCGCGAAGCACATACCATCCGCGAGCGGTGAGAGCACGGCTTCGACCACCCGTCTGGGCGACTGGTACGCGAAACATCTGAATATCGGGCGTCATCGCCTGATACTCAGCACCAACGAGGAGACGTTCCTCTCGGTCGTCGTGCCCGCCAAGGATATGCCGGCCTTACCCGCACGCATCAACGAGGCCGTCGGTCACGTCCTCCGTTTCATCGGTGTGCCAGAATTGACGGTTGAGAATGAGCTGCGCGAGATGCACGAGGTACGCGTTGGCCCCACCGCATCACGTCGGGTCCTCGGCTACATGAATGACCACGCCTATCAGGTTGAGGCCATGGTGGACTATGGCGGAGGTACGTTCGATCTGGCAAACTTGGCCGAGCGACTGTCCACCGTCCCGTGCGGGACGATGGACTTCAAGTCGCCGGCCAGACTTGCGCGGGAACTATTGGGCGTGCATGAGTAGCTGACAGCGTCACTTCGCTGTCCACTATTCTGGAACAGGCGCTTCGCCTGCGGCCTTACCAACGGTCTTGATGATGCGGTCCGTGTAGCGCGCCTGACGTTGGCCATCCACGACCGCGAAGTCGTAAGTGGAGAGGCGATTCTCGAAGCGGAAGCGATGCTCCGACAGTGGCACAAGCCTGATGGGCCGACCGCCTTCACGCGCGCTGTACAGCGACCCGTTCTCAAAGGTCACGATCCTTACCACGTCGTCAAAGCGATACGTACCCACCCAGCGCTTCAACTGTGACTCGTTGAGCACCAGGGCAGCCTTCTCCACGACGGGCGCACCCAGCACCTGCGACACCGCACGCAGATTGTTGGACTCCGGACCGCTGCCATCATCACGGTTGGTGAGCACGATGGCGTACACATCACGACTCGGCACGTAGACGCCCGACGTGGCGTATCCGTTGATTCCGCCCGTGTGCTCCACGGTGCCGGCGCCAGCCAGCTCGTTGATGGCCCAACCGTACCCGTAGTTGCTGAAGCGGCCGTCGCTCAGCCGATGATTGGTCCAAGCCAGCTGTTTGCTGCCCTCGGAGATGAGCGTGTTCTGTCTGACGGCACGATTCCAACGCAGCATGTCGTCAACGGTGGAGAGCAGCGAGCCGGCCGCGTAGGCAATGCTGGGGCTCAGGTAGTCCGGCTTCTCGAACGCGCCCTCGAACAGCTGATAGCCGCTGGCCCGGTTCGGTACGATGGCATAGTTGCTTGCGTACGTCGAATGTGCCATGCCGAGCGGTTCGAAGATGCGCTTCTGGATGAAGTCACCGTACGGCATGCCGGACAGCTGCTCGATGATCATGCCCAGCAGCAGATAGCCCGTGTTGCTGTACGCGTACTGCGATCCGGGCGCGAACTCCAGCGGCAACGGTTTCACATACTCGGCAATCTGCGTGGGCGTCAGGTCTTCCCGCGTCTTCTCGCGGAAGGCGTGAAGGTTGGTGTAGCTCGTCAGCCCTGAGGAATGGTTGAGCAGATGATGCACCGTGATTTCATCGCCACGGGTGAACCCCGCAACGTACTTGGAGAGCGGATCCTGCAGATTGAGCTTGCCCTGCTCCATCAGCATCAGGATCGCGACACTGGTGAACTGCTTCGTGATGGAGGCCAACTGCAGCACGTTCTCTGGTCTCATGGGTACACGCAGCTCAATGTCCGCCATGCCGAAGGCTTTGCGATAGAGCACGGCATCACCACGCGCAATAAGGACGGTCGCACCCGGAGCATTGGCCGGATAGGCCTTGCGAAAGATGACATCAAGCGCCGCTTCCTCCGTTGCGGAAAGGCCTCGGCGTGCCGTCGTCGGTGAGGCGGCGACGCCGCGTGTGGTGGCGGGCGTTTGTGCGAGTGCGATCGACGGAAGCAGCAGGGCGGCAACGGCCAGTGGTGTGCGAAACATGATGGCGGGCAGAAGGGACAGGCGGCGGTGCACGCGGGGAAAACACCGGCAGGTAAAAGGTATACGTTATTCAACCTGCGGTGTTTCACGCCGCCAACCGGTTCAGTAGATCCCGCCTGAGACCGTCAACACCTCACGCTGTGTCATCGTCTCACGCACCGGAATCATCCGTTCATCAACGAGTGGCTGATTGTGGATACGCTTCACGGTAATCCCGCGCATAGTCCACAAACGTGCGCGGTGCCCGATTCAGAATGCTCGGCACGGCATCGGTAATCCGCTCGGCGTACCCCGCCTTGAGGAACGACAGAATCACGAGCAGGAACTCGGCGTAGTCGGCCGGGAGACCGGCACTTAGCAACAGGGGACGCATGGTCTCCGGCGTCACATCTTCGAAGCGGATTGGCCGCTCCAGCGCCTCCGACAGCAGGGCCGCCACCTCGGTATGCGTGAGCGCCTCGCCACCGGTCAGATCGAAGGCGCGGTTGTTGAACTCACTGCGCTGCAGCAGCGCGGCCCCCACATCGGCAATGTCCCGCGCGTCAATGAAACTCGTACGCGCGTCACCCACCGGCAGCACGATGGCCTGTTGCGTGACAATGCCCTGCAACCAGTAGGTGTGGAAGTTCTGCATGAACCAGTTGGGGCGAATCACGTTCCACGCCACTCCACTGGCTTCGAGCGCGAGCTCCGCCTTGCGAAGTGGTGCCTCGGGATTGGCATCCGCGCCCATGGCACTCATCGCCACCAGTTTGCCCACGCCGAGCCGACGCGCGGCGTCGATAACGGGCATGAGCAACACATCTTGATTGGTGAAGCCCGGCGGCGCGAGCAGAAAGGCGCCGTCCGCCCCGCGCAGCGCCTCATCGATGCCACGCCCACTCACGAGGTCGAGATGCACCTGACCCGCGGCCGGCGTACGGCTGGTGGTGCGCCGAACCACATGCCCAGCCGCCTCGAGACCCCGCGCCAGCTCGCTCCCCACCGTGCCACTGGCCCCAAGCACCACAAATGTCGACATGAATCGTTCTCCCTGAGTGTGTGGGCACCCCGCATGGGTACCGGTCGACAGGGAACATGAAGTCATAGGCCTGGACGTAGAATGGCAGAAAGTCCTCAAACACTGTCCAATCGTCCGGAAGCTGATATGTTCAGGATATGGATATCCTCACCGACCTGTTCCGCGAGTCCGGCCTGCGGCGCCGTCTGCTCGACCTGCGCGAGCTGCCTGCGCAGCGCGGGCTGCGCTTCCCCTGCGAGCGCAGCGTGGGCTTTCACGTGGTGGTGAGCGGCACGGCGTACATCCATGCCCCGGGTGAGAGCACACCCATCGAGCTGCAGGCCGGCGACGTGGCCGTCATGGCGCGTGGCTGTGAGCATGTGCTGACCACGGGGCCGCGTCTCAAGGGCCTGCCCGTCGACACCATTGAGCTGGACGGCGCACGACGTGCCACCCAGTCTGCCGAGACCACGCTGGTGAGCGGGGCCTATCAGCTGTGGAACACGCCGGTGCACCCCTTCTTCGCGCAACTGCCCGCGTGGTTTGTGCTGCGTGCTGAGCGGAGCTCAACGCTGAGTCCCGTGGCGCTCACCGTGGCCATGCTGGCCGATGAGGCGCGCAGCGATGCACTCGGGCGTGACACCGTGCTGCATGGTTTGCTCGATGTACTCTTCACGCAGTTGCTGCGGCTCATTGTCGAGGAGCAAGGGGACACCGGGGCGGGATTCAGTCACGCGATTCGCGACCCGCATATTCGGCAGGTCGTCACCCTGCTGCATCGGGAGTACGCGCAGGACTGGACCCTTGACGGCCTGGCCCGCGCGGTGGGACTGTCGCGCTCGGTGCTGGCAGAGCGCTTTCGTGTCAACATGGGTGATACGCCGTTGGCCTACTTGCGCACCGTGCGACTGCAGCGGGCGATGCGCCTGCTTGCCGATGGCGCAGAAACCATCGAGCAGGTTGCTGTGGCCGTCGGGTATCAGGACGCCTTCGGATTCTCCAAGGCGTTCAAGAAGGCTGTGGGTGAATCACCGGGCGAGTTTCGCAAGCGCAATGCGGCGGAAGAAGGATTGCCATGGCGCCTGCCGGCCAGTGAGGCGGTGGGAACAGGCTGACGCGACACTTCACACTTCCATTGATGTCACGGCATATGCCAAAGAAGACCGAGTCCACTCACCCCAACGCATCGGCGTTTCCCAACGGCATGCCGGGTCCTGCGCTGCGGGCACTGGCGTCAGCAGGCATCCGTTCCATGCATGATCTGGCCGGCTGGAATGAGAAGGATCTTGCGGCGCTGCATGGGATGGGCCCCAAGGCGCTGAAGATGTTGCTGGGTGCGCGTGAGGAGAAATGATGATACCGTGCGTAAACTGCCGATGACGGAGTAGTGACGAGGGCTCTTTTCTTGGGGACACCTGAGGGCGCGTGCCCTCATATCGTCACCAAATTCAAGGGAGACTCTATGCTTCGGATTTCCAACCCTCGGCTTAGCGGCCGAATTCTCGCGGTCGCCGCTTTGGTTTCAGCTCTGTCGACGACGGCCAACGCCCAGTCGGATTGCCCTGAGGAAGTGATTGGGCACACCAACAAGGGCAATGAGTGGGAAGGCCATCTGATCGGCGAGCGTCCTGTCACGGTGGAAACCACCACGACTACAGGAACCACGTCGGGGACTGTTTCTGGTACGGCCACCAGTCCCGCAGGAAGTGCTGGAGGGTCGGTAACCACGACGACTGGCACCACCACCACCAAGACCACGACGACGTACAACGTCGGAGTTTACCAGTTCGAGAATGGTAGTCGCTACGAGGTGAACTGTAGCACGCTGAAGGTGGAGGGCGAGGTCAAGAAATGAGCAGAAAGCCAACATTTCGTTGGCGTGTCATCGTGGCACTCTGGTTGCTCGCCGCCTGCACCGGCGAGCAATCAGCCGTGCTGCGCGTCGATCGCCAATTAATACTGTTTCCCGCCAGCGACTCGGTAGCGATTCACGACCGCACCATCGACTCCCTCACACGAATCGTGGACATTGTTCTGCATGACTCCAGTTTGGTGCTAACAGACTCCCGGCAACGGCGAGTCGCGCAGGTCGTTCCAGGCCGCGTTGGCAAGTTGCAGGGTCGCCGCGGCGACGGGCCGGGCGAGTTCCAGTTTCCTCTGCATTCGGATGCGCTGGGAGATCGGGTGGTGATCGGTGACATCGGCAACTCGCGTTTTCAGTTCTTCAACCGGGAGGGCGAGCTCATTGCCACACTCAAATCACCCGTCACCATTCACCACTTTGCACTGGAGTCCGACAGTACCCTGCTGGTGGCCATTGCCGACTCCGTGTGGTATCTCGCCCGCGTGACGATGCGCGGCGAGTGGCACCCCGTTGCGCGGCGCCCGGTGCGCCAACATGCGAAAGGCTCGCAAGCGCCCGCGGCACTCATGCGATACGACCATCTGATCGCCATGCTTGGCAACGGGTCATTCGTCGTGTTCGATCAGGCGGATGGGATACTGCGGGAATACGATGCACGCGGCGAGATGCTGCGCCAACGCAGCCTGCCACCCGACATCCTGAAACAGCTGGTGCAGGCTCGCGACGAAGACATGAAAGCGCTCTCGACACGCTTTGGCGGCGTGCTCACTGCGCCTCTCGTCAAGGAACTCGCCGGAGATCATCGTGGACACGTGCTGCTGCTGCTCTCCGCCTCGCCGATTGGTGGGTTGTGGCTGGACCTCAATCGGAATCAGGCGGTCTCGCTCGCAACGGACGCGCCCAGACGCGGTGATCCGCTGCTCAGCGCCACTGCCGGGTCGGTATCGGGCGACAGCATCGCCATTGCCTCCTTCGACGGTAGCGTACGCGTCAGGCGCATCGCGGCTCCACGGTAGTACAATCCACGCCACCTACTTCAGCGCATTGAACGCCTCCAGCACCTTCAGCAGGTCCGCGCTCGAATAGCGATACTCGCCAGCGCCGGCACTCACCGCGCCGTCAAACGTCTTCCCGTCGCGCTTGACCTTGAGCACCATGCTGTACGGCGGTGCCAGTCGATATGGGCGGTACTGCGCACGGGCGCGCACCGCCCGCTCCACCCCAAGCCGAATGGCGTCCTGCGCCTCGGCAGGCGACATGCCGAGGATGGCGGTGCCGATTTCCTGCTTCACGGCCACGCCGTCCACCGTGCCCAGCAGACCACGCAGCTGATTCACGGCTGCCCGGTCACCCGATACAAACACCACCGGCACGTTGTACAGGCCCGCCACCAGCGCGTTGTATCCGCCCTCGGGCAACGACACGCCGTTGACGGAAAAGTCCACCACGTTGCCATTGGACGTGTGCGCAAGGATCGCGTTGGGTATACCGGCGCTGGCGTGATAGCCAATGAACACCACCGCGGCAAAGCTGCTGTCGATGCCCTCCATCATGTTCCTGGGGCCCGTGCTCACACCACGCAGCAATCGCGCACGCCGATCGAGGTCGGTTGGCAGAATGTTCTGCTTGGCGCCGTGCGAATCACGCACCACCACCTCTGTGGCCCCTGCGCGCAGCGCACCCGCGATGGCCGCATTGGCCTCCTCGGCAGCCAGCTTGCGGAAGTACTGGTAGTCGCCGCTCGTGCCACCCACATCACCGGAGGTGACCACACCCGCCAGGCCCTCCATGTCCACTGAGATGAACACCTTGAGCGGCGCGGCGGGTCGCTGCGATGCCGTCTGGGCCAGCGTGGTGTCGACGGGAACCATGGCGCAGAGTGCCGCGAGCAAAGGCAACGTGGCGTACCGCACGGTGCGGACCGCAGAGGGCAGACGGAACATGGGCGGGAGGGCGGGAGAAAAGAACCGGTGACCAGCGTTGACAGCTGCTTCACATGTCCCGTGTACACTGGGGCGTGAGCACGACATTCGAAACCTACCGTTCCGCTACGCGCCGCGTGGCCGCCCGCGCGCTCCTCGCCCTCGCACTGCTGTCGTTGGCGGGGCGTCAGGCGTCCGCACAGCTTCAAGGCTCGCCTTCTGCCAGCGACAGCATCCTGACCGCGTCCGTCTCGCGCGCGCTGGGCGAAATTGGCGTCCCCGGCGCGGTATGGGCACTCGTGCGCGGCGACTCCACTGAGCTGGGTGCCGCTGGCATCCGCGACAGGGCGAGTGCGGTGCCCATGACCGCAAACACGCGCGTACAACTGGGCTCAGTCACCAAGACGCTGCTGGCCACCGGCGTCCTCATGCTCGTCACCCGCGGGCAACTGGCGCTCGACGAACCCGTGGCCCGCTACCTGCCGGATCTGGCCATTCACAATCCCTGGCAGGCCAGCTCGCCAATCACCGTGCGGCATCTGCTCGATCACACCTCGGGACTTGGCGACGCGCATCTCTGGCAAGTGTTTGCCACACGGACGTCGCCTGATCTTCCACTGCGCCGCGCCATCGCGCGCGAAGGCACACGGCTCGCGTTGCAGGCACGCCCGGGTACTCGATTCTCGTACTCCAACACCGGTTACACCCTGCTCGGCCAGCTCGTGGAGACCGTCACCGGTGAGCGCTACGAGCGGTTTCTCGATCGTGAACTGCTTGCGCCACTTGGCATGACGCGCTCGACCTTCACGTGGCAATCGCAGGTCGGCGACAAGGCCGACACCACCATGGCCATGGGGCACTTTGACGACGGCACACGTCAGCCGGCCTACGGGCTGGCCACACGACCGGCAGCACAGTTCACCACCACGGCCGGCGACATGGCGCGTATCGCGCGCTTCCTCATGAGCAATGGGCGTATGCCACACGGCGACACATCACGTGTTCTCGTGGACGGCGCGCTGCTGTCTGCCATGGGCGTGCCGAGCCACACCGAGGCCGAACGCGCCGGCCTCACGTTGGGCTATGGGCTCGGGCTGCAGTCGCGCGAACGCTGGGGGCTCATGACCCGCTGTCATGTGGGCAATATCGGCACCTTCCGCGCCATTCTCTGCGTGTTGCCCGATCAGCAGCGGGCCTTCTTTGCCAGCTACAACAGCGATCCGGAAGACGCGGCCTGGGACCGCGTGGATTCGCTGCTGGTCGCACAACTCGGTGCCAGGCCCACGGCGTTCCGTGGCCACGTGGCGGCCCCGGTGCTGCGTGGTGCTGATGCAGCGACGTGGATCGGCTGGTATGTGCCTCGCCCCACACGCTTCGAACAGTTCAGCTATCTCGACGCGCTCGCGCCGTTCCACATCTTCATTCGTGGCGACAGCTTGACTCTCACGCCGCTCGGCGGCACCGCACGGCACCTGGTCTGGCGCGGCGGTATGACCTGGGGCCTTCTCGGCCGTGCCTGGCCCACGCATGTGCTGCTGACCAATGGTCACGAACGCATGATCAGCGATGGCCAGCGCACACTCGTGCGCGTGTCCATGATACGCGTTTGGTGGCGGTGGCTCTCGGCGGCCGTGGGTCTGTGCTGTGTGCTGCTGATCCTGATGCGTGGACTGATACGCATCGCGCGCCGCGCCCCCGTGCGCGAGCCGCTGTGCTGGCCGGTACTTTCCCTCGTACCACTACTGGCGGCGGCCGCAGGACTGTTCCGTCAACCGTTTCTGGCCATTGGTGACATGCGGTGGCCGAGTGTGTTGCTGGCGGTTGGCACGGGTCTGATGCTGGCTGGCGTAGCCGCCGCGACGCTGCACACCGCCGTGCGCCTGTGGCGCACCCGCGCAACCTTCAATCGAGGCCTCGTGCTCGACGGCCTGCTGCTGACCGGCGCGCTGCAATGGCTGGTCACGCTCGCGTACTGGGGGTTGCTGCCGCTTCGACTCTGGGCCTGACGCGCATGCATCCGTGTTGGCCGGCGCCTGTCGAAACGCAGGAATGCATCGTAACGTAATGTGCAGATCCCCTACACCATGCGCATGCGCAGGAGGCGATGATGAATGCACCCGGTTGGAGTGTCCTCAATACCTACGCCACTGGCTTCGAGGCCGATTTTGTCATGGCCCAGCTCGAGGCTGAAGGCATCCCGGCCGTGCGGGACAATCACGAAAGCACCGCGCTCTTCGGCCTCGGGTTCCAGGGCGCCACGCGCTCCGGCTACACCATCATGGTCCCCACCGAGGTGCTGGACGAGGCACAGGCGCTGCTGGAGTCGGCGCCGGATGACGTCCCGTCTGACGTCCCGTTCGACGTGCCGGACGACGAACCCACGCCCTGACCGGTAGGCGCGCCCGCCCGTTGGGCGCGAACGATGATTTCAGAGGCCGCATGCAGTCCAAGCCTTCATCCCCCGTGTGGAGGCTTGGACCATGCATTCGCCCGCCATCATGCCCCAAAACTCACTGGTCGACGACTACCTCGCCGCCCTGCCCGCCCCGCAGCGTGAGGCACTCTCGGATCTGCGCACGCGCTTGCACGCGCTGATTCCCGGCGCAGACGAGGCCATCAAGACGCGCGTGCCCGCCCTGCGTTACAAGAACAAGACCGTGGTCGGGTTTGGCGCAGGCAGGACACACCTGGCGCTGTACGTCATGTTCGGTCGCGCGCTCGATACCCTCGCGGACGCGTTGCAGGACTACGACGCGACGAGTCGCGTCGTGCGCTACACCATCGAGCATCCGCTCCCCGACGCGCTCATCCGCAAGATCGTGAAGCTGCGACTTGCCGAGATCGACGCCCAGCAGAAGGGGTAACGGACACCATGCCCATGCAAACCAGCCCGGAGTGCGCGACGTCACGCGATGGCTCGCGCATCGCCCATTGGCGTTACGGCAGCGGACCGGCCCTCCTCATCATTGGCGGCGCACTGAGCGATCACTCGACCTATGTCCCACTGGCCGAGACGCTGTCCCCGGCGTGCACCACCATCATCTGGGATCGTCGTGAGCGGGGGCACAGCGTGCATGCCGCGTCACCGTACTCGCCGGAGCGCGAGGTCGAGGATGTGGACGCTCTGCTCTCCACCTGCGTGGGTCCGGTCACCATCTACGGACATTCATCCGGCGCGGCGCTCGCTCTCCGCGCAGCGGCCGCCGGGCTCCCCGTCGCGCGGCTCGTGCTCGGTGATCCGCCCTACTCGCCGCACACGCCCGACGCGGACGCCATGCGCGCCGAGCATGCGCAACAGGCCGAGCGGCTGCGTGCGCTCGTGGCGCAGGCTGACCACGCAGGGGCTGTCCGTTTCTTTCTCAGCGGGTTCGGATTGTCACCGGAGGAACTGGATGGCTTGATGGCATCGCCTGCCGGGGAGGCCATGTGCGCTCTGGCAGCGACGCTCCCGTACGACTACGACATGTTGGGCGATGGGCTGGTGCCGCTGGACGCCGCGAAGTCGGTACACGTCCCCACATTGGTGCTGGCCGCTCAAGGCGAGGATGTGGCCGCGCGCCAACTTTGCGCAGCGATTCCCGACGCGCGCCTGTTGGGCACGGTGGCACCCCTGCATGCCCTGGCAGTGGAGGACTACGCCCCGGACATCCTGCGGTTCGTGCACAGCTGACGCAGTTACCCAGAACGCGACGTCTTATCGTCGCATCCTGGCACCGCCGCCATTACCCCGCGTCGTTCGACTCGAGCGGCAAGGCCGCGAGTCGCGCACCCAGCTCGGCGAATCCGCGCGCGGTGGCCATCATGGCCGGCGTGGTGCCGTCCTCCATCACGGCATGTACCTCGGCGCCGCGCGCAATGAGCAGGTCACACAGGGCACTGTCGCCACGTGACGCGGCCAGATGCAGCGGCGTGACACGATGCGCACCAAGCGCCGCCACATCGGCGCCGGCAAACACGAGGCGTCGCACGATGCCCGGCTTCGTGGCCCCCGCCAACGCCGCGTGCAGCGGTGTGTTGCGCGTGGCGTTGGTGGAATGCGCATCGAGTGGGGCGCCGAGGTCGATGAGCAGCGCCACGGCTTCTTCGTGCCCGAAGAACGCCGCGAGATGCAGTGGCGTCCAGCCATCACTGCTGCGCAGCACCCGCGCGTCATCGTCGTTGAAGATGATCTGCCGCAGCGCGTCCACCTGACCCAGTGCCGCCGCCTCACAGGCATCGGGCCCGCGCTGCCGCAGAAAGAGCGGCGCCAACTCCGGCGCGCCCACATAGCAGCAGTGCAGCGCAAGCGTCTCCCCGCCCGGTGCGCGCATCTGCGCCCGTGCCGGGTCTTCCGCGAGCAGACGCTCGATACCCAGCTGATCGCGGCCACGAATGGCGGTGAGCAGGACTTCCGGTGCGGTGGGGACCATGGCGTCAGCGGCCCGGGGCGCCACCGCTGGTACCCGCACTGCGCGGCGCCGCATCACGCAGGCGCGCCACGGCCTCGCGCGCGGTTCGCAACTGCGGCTCGAGCGGCGCCTCGCCATCACGCCAGAGCTCAAGGAAGCGCTCATAGGCCTGCCGTGCCTTGACCGGCTCGCCAATGCGCTCGTACAGCGCACCGCGCAACATGAATTGGCGCACGTACACCGCCCAGGTGGTCTCCACCGACTCGCTGAGTGAGAAGCGTGCCGGGTCGATGAGTTCGAGCACCGCCAGTGCCTGACGCACGTCGCCCAGTTCCGCCAACACCACGGCGCGTGTCACCATGCGCAGGCCCGTGGTGCCGATGCGTGACGTGCGCAGCGAATCCACCGATGGGAAGCTGCGCGCAAGCCGACGTGCCTCGCTGCTGTCGCGCCGCTCAATGGCGAGCAGTGCACGCAGCTCGGGATACCCCGTGCTGTCGCCCTGCGCGGCCAGCGTGCGCACCGCCATCTCGCCATGCTGCACGTCGCGCGTGGCCAGGAACGTCATGTACGCACTCAGCCAGTCACGCTGCTGCGGTGGCAGGCCTTCAAGTTGCCGCGCCACACCCGTCAACTGCTGACGGTCTGTCACCGTGAGCGGAATGCCCATGCTGGCCTTCATGGTGAGCGAGAGCCACAGTGCCACCGCCGCGGACTTGACGCCAGGCACGATATCCATGCCATCGGTGGCGCGCGTCATGGTGCCCGCGGCCGCGCTGATGAGCGACGGCCGACCGGTCAGCGCGCCGATGCTCATGGCGTCCTGCAGAATCAGATAGCGCTCGCCCACCGCAAGACGGCGCAGCGTGTCATCGGGCGTGGCGGCCAGCATGGTGGCCGCTTCGGCGCCGGTACCCGGTCGCAGCGCCCGCGCGCGAATGGCCAGAATGCGCCACGCGAAGGTGGGATCGTTGGTGGACGAGCGCGCCATCGCCGCCTGCAGCACCCCAATGGCGCTGTCGGCCATGCCGGCGGTCAGCAGATTGTCGGCCAGCGCCTTGCGCGCCTGCACGGCATCGGGGTCGGCGGCAATCCAGCCCATGGCCGCTTCGCGTGCGCGCACACTGGCCGCATTGCGCAGCGCTTCCACCTGCGCGGGTGTACCCAGTCGCGTCTCATACGCCACCGGTCCACCCGGCTTGATACTGTCGCCCACCAACACGATGAACGCACGCGGGACTGCCGCCTGATTGTACATCGACACCAGGTGCTCATACGCCAGATGGAACGTGGAGTCGAGCGCAATGGTGCGCTGGAACGCGCGCATGGACTGATTGAGATACTTGGCCGTGCTGTCGGGACTGCGGCCGTATGACGTATTCAGCACGAGGTGGTACGCCGCGTCGGCAAAGGCATACCACGCCTCCGCGTCCAGCGAATCCACGGCCACCAATCGCGCGAGCCGCTCGTGGGAGGCCAACAGCGACGCCCGCGCGGCGTCCGGATCTCCACGCTGCAGGAGACGGAATGCACTCGTGAGCTCCGCATGTCCGCGCACGATTTCCTGCTGACGCTGCGGCAGACGCGCTGCGAACTGCACTGCGCGCTCCGCGTCGGCCACGTTGAGGGTGTCCGACCAGTTGCGCCAACCGCGCCCGAGGGAGCGACGATAATACGCCAGCGCAAACGTGCTGTCGCGGCGAATGGCCTGCGTGAACAGCGAATCGGCCGCATCGAGGCGCCAGGAGTTGAGCGAGCGCAGCCCTTCGAGATACAAGCGATACGCGTCCACCGAGTTGGTGGTCTGCCGCGCGAGATCGAGTGACACCCGCGGTCCACCGGCCAGATTGAGCAGATCACCGGCGAGCTGCTCGAAGACGCTGCGCGGATCGGCCGTGCGCAGCGCGGCGACCCGTGCGCGGTCCACCACGTCCTGGGCCCGCGTGTCGTACAGCGTGGCGGTGGCGATGAGCGAGTCACCGGCCAGCGTCAGCTGCCCCAGCACGACACGGCCCACACCGGCGCGACGCGCCAGACGTTCCGCGTCGTCGAAGCTGATGCGCCGCGCCTCGTCGAGTCGTTCGTCGCGCAACAGGTCGAGCGTGCGCTCGTACTCCACCACCTTGAGGTCGCGCCACTGCTCGAGCGACAGCGTGAGCATATTGACGCCGCCTTCGCGCAACCAGTCGAGCGAGTTGTCGGGCGCCTGCACTTCGAATGGTGCCACCAGCCAGGCCCGCTCGGCTTCACGCGCGCCAGCCGGACGCGAAAGCACCACCGCCAGCGAGGCCAGAGTCGCAATGGCCAGACCACCCCAGACCAACAGGCCGCGACGACCACGTGCCGGCGTCTTGGTGGCCTTCCCGCTGGAGGCCGCACCGATCAGCCGCGTGGGTGTGGCGCGTGTGACCGGTCCCGAGGGCGTATCAGCCATCGGGTCACCCGTCACCGCCGCCGCGAAGGCGCGGCCATGCGGCCAGCGCGCGTCACGATCCTTGGCCAGCAGACGATCGATGGCCGAAGCGACGGCCGGAGACGTGGCAGGCGCCGACTCGCTGAGCGAGGGCACCGCCTCCGTGAGATGCTTGACGAGCACCGACGCCGCCGTCGGCGCATCCACAGCCGGCGCGCCCGTGAGCATCTCCACCGCAATCAGCCCCAGCGAATAGAGATCGCTGCGGCCGTCGATGTCCGCATCGCCACTGGCCTGCTCGGGACTCATGTAGCGCGGCGAGCCCAGCACAAAGCCCGCGCCGGTTATCTGCAAATTGCCCTGCAGCGCCCGCGCCACGCCGAAGTCCGTGAGCATGGCGCGACCGGTGTCCCGGTCCAGCAGCACATTCTCCGGCTTCACGTCGCGGTGGACGAGACCCTGCGCGTGCGCGTAGTCGAGCGCCAGCGCGATGTCGCGCAGAATGGGCACGGCCTCCGCTTCAGCAAGGCGGCCCTCGCGCGTGAGCCGATCGCGCAGACTCTCGCCAGGCACGAACTCCATGACGAAGTACAGCAGGCCGTCGGCTTCACCGGCCGAGTACACGGCCACGATGTGCGGATGCCGGAGCCGGGCGACGGTGCGCGATTCCTGCACGAAGCGCTGCCGCAGCTCGGCGCTGGCCGCCACGTCCGGCGCCACGACCTTGATGGCCACCGGGCGATCAAGCGCCTCGTCGTGCGCCCGAAATACCGACCCCATGCCACCCTGCCCGAGCAACCCCTCCACGCGGTACTGCCCAGCCAAGGCGGTACGCAGTCGTGACTCGAGGGTTCGGGATGCGGGGTCGTTCATGCGGGTAAGTTGTGGCGAAAGCCTGCGGATGGCCACGGCCTTCCGTCAGTTCATCCCGGACGCCGCTGTGGTGTGATGCCGAGCACAATGCAGACTACAAACGTACGCACTACCCACGCCCGACGTGATCTGTTCCTCGGCATTCTGCTTGGGAGCCTGTGTCTGTTCGTGACGGCCTGTGGGGGCGGGGCCGGGTCACGCGCCACACCGGGCGCCTCGCCTGCCTCGCCGGTCTGGATGGGCCTGGCCCCGGCGGCGGTGCCCGGTCGACCGCTGGTGATCGCGCACCGCGGCGCCAGTGGACATCGGCCTGAGCACACCCTCGCCGCCTACGCGCTGGCGGTGGAGCAGGGCGCCGACTTCATCGAGCCCGACCTGGTCAGCACGCGGGACAGTGTGCTCGTGGCGCGGCACGAAAACGAAATTGGCGGCACCACCGACGTCGCGACGCGCTTTCCATCTCGCAAAACGCGCAAGGTCATCGACGGAGACACGGTAGAGGGCTGGTTCACCGAAGACTTCACGCTCGCTGAACTCAAGACCCTGCGAGCGCGGGAACGGTTGCCCTTCCGCTCGCAGGCCTACAACGGCCAGTTCGCCATTCCCACATTCGACGAGGTGCTGGCGCTCGCCGACTCGCTGGGTCGCCAGCGCGGACGGGCCGTGGGGGTGTATCCCGAGACCAAGCATCCCTCGTATCACCGGCAGATCGGGCTGCCCCTCGAAGAGCGCCTGCTGGCGGCCCTGCGCCGACACGGGCTCGATCGCCGCGACGCCCCGGTCTTCATCCAAAGTTTCGAGGACGGCAACCTTCGTACGTTGCGTGGCATGACGCGGGTGCCGCTCGTGTATCTCATTGGTGCGGGACGTCTCGACGCGGCGCGGCTGCGCGACATCGCCAGGTTTGCCGACGCCGTGGGCCTCAATCAGCGCATGGTGGTCGGCGCCGATTCATCGGCTAGGCCCAGCACGGTGATTCAGGACGCCAAAGCGGCGGGTCTGCGTGTGCACGTGTGGACGCTGCGGCCTGAGCCGGCCTTTCTCGCCAAGCGATATGGTGGGGACTCGGCAGCGGAGGTGCGCGAGCTCGTGGGGCTGGGGGTGGATGGGTTCTTTACCGACTTCCCGGATGTGACGGTGGGGGCGCTGCGGGGGCTTGGGTTGAACTGATGGTGTGAGGATCAGAGGATCTGGGGATAAGAGGGGCGGGCCTCGGGGGTTCCCTTGATAGTGGAGCCCCCGAGGCCCGCCTCTCCAATCCTTGTATCTAGCAGGGACCTAATCGATCGATAGATCTCTGAGCGTGGGTAGCCCGTTCGATCCTTGGTGTGCCACA